>CAJIBE010000028.1_pt1 | contig 43865 bp, 37 predicted proteins | sample 9199301 | NCBI WGS metagenome assembly CAJIBE01 (sample SAMEA7708291, study PRJEB35096) | sediment metagenome | biome: marine neritic benthic zone biome [ENVO:01000025]; feature: sediment [ENVO:00002007]; material: shallow marine sediment [ENVO:03000034] sea grass bed [ENVO_01000059] ... | reverse complement strand
GTGTTTCAGAGCAGGCATTACGTGGGGGCGAAATCATTCGTAAAATGAAAGCATTTGCGCTTAAAGGTGAAACTACTACAGCCCGAACGGATATTAATAGTCTGATTCTGGAATTAAAGCCCTTGTTTGAAATTGAAGCCGCGCAAAATCGTATCAAGCTCTCAGTTCGTCTGGCCAATGAAGAGCTGTTTGCAGATATAAATATGATCCAAATGCAGCAGGTACTGAGTAACCTGGTACGTAATGGTATTGAGGCGATGAAGTACAATGTCAGTGATAAGGTGCTGGTGATTGGAACCCGTAGAATTGAAGAAGAATATGTAGCGATTGATGTAATTGATAATGGGTCCGGAGTTGCTGAAAAAGACATGGCCAATATTTTTGAGTCATTCTATACAACTAAAGCGGATGGGCTGGGTTTGGGATTATCGATTAGCGAAAAGATTGTAAAAGCGCATTATGGAAACCTAACTTTGTGGAATAATAAGGAAGAAGGAGTGACGGCCAGAGTAACATTGCCGTTGTCACTAAGTTAGCATGCAAAACGATGTAAAAAATGTCCATGTGATCGATGACGATCGAGTTGTATGTCATTCATTAAAGCAGATATTGTGCAAATATGGCTTTGATGTGGAAGTGTATGCATCCGCAGAAGAATATCTGGATCAGCTGGTTGAAGGGTTTGACGGTTATTTAGTGTTAGATCACAAAATGCACGGAATGACTGGACTTGAATTGCAGGAAGAACTAGTAAGCAGGGGTATAGCGCCCAGCATAATTTTTATCACAGCAATGTGTGATCAAATTAAGGAGCGTGCGCTCGCCAATGGCGCGCTGCATGTCTTTGAAAAGCCATTCGATCCAACCAGGCTTATTACTTTGCTAAATAATGACACTTGACATTAAAGTGTGCATCACAGATACACTGCCTTTTACACGCCTGTAGCTCAAATGATAGCGAGCTTATTAAAATGCGGGAAGGGAGTTTACATCAGGGATGATGCATACAACTAAAAAAGTAGTACAATATTGATTCAGCAATCCTTTCGAATGACAGATAGCTAACCCCTTAAGATATTTTATTTTTTGCGATACGCGCCTGTAGCTCAGCTGGATAGAGTACCTGGCTTCGAACCAGGTGGTCGGGGGTTCGAATCCCTCCGGGCGCGCCACACATGCGAGTGGGTATTACTCGCAGATTAATAATCGCGAAGCGATTCCTTAAATAATAGTAGTTATTTGATGCCTGGGGTATGGATGAGAACCCGAGTAATCCCTCCGGGCGTTCCATAAAACGAGTTGGTCGTTTGCCTGTATCAATGATCAGCTTGCGCAGCCTTTAGCCTCATTTCCTGTTTTTCGCGTTTTTTATCAATCAAGTGCCTGTACAATTGCTACACGCTCTAACCTTATTGATACATTGAAAAGGCATTCTATTGGCTGAAGATTCTGAACACCCGACGGGCATCCAGGTTCTGAACAGTGCCTCATTGAATAAAGGGACAGCATTTACTGCGGAAGAGCGAAAAAAATATAAGCTTGATGGCTTATTACCGCCAACCGTCAGTGCGCCAGAAGATCAAATGGAACGCGCTCTGCAGAATATGCGACGCAAATATTATGATATAGAGCGTTATGTTTTTTTAAAATCACTTCAGGCTCGCAATGAGCGCTTGTTTTATCAGTTGGTAATTAAACATATTGAAGAAATAATGCCGCTCATTTATACGCCGACCGTGGGGCAGGCATGCAAAGAGTATGGTCGTTTGTTTCGCAGGCCGGAAGGATTGTATATTACGATCAAGGATCGTGGTCGGGTCAGGGAAGTGATCGAGAACTGGCCCTATAAAGATATACGAGTAGTTGTTGCCACTGATGGTGAACGCATTTTGGGTCTGGGAGATCTCGGTGCCAACGGGATGGGGATTCCGGTAGGAAAACTTTCACTGTATGTAGCATGTGCAGGTATACACCCGGATCAGTGTTTGCCGGTAATGCTGGATGTTGGAACAAACAATGAAGAATATCTCAAAGATAGCCTGTATCTGGGTCTGCATCAAAAGCGCGAGACAGGAGCTGAATTTTATGAGTTTGTTGATGAGTTTATGCAGGCCATTCAGGAAGTCTTCCCCAATGTTTTAGTTCAGTTTGAAGATTTCCTGAAACCGCGTGCTTATGCGTTGATGAATAAATACAAGAATAAGGCGCTATGTTTTAATGATGATATTCAGGGCACGGCTGGAGTGGCGCTTGCTGGCGTATATGCAAGCACGCGCATTTCGGGAATTCCATTTTCTGAATTAAGGTTCATGTTCCTTGGCGCAGGTTCTGCTGCCACGGGTATTGCTGATTTAATTTTCCATGCATTACGCAAAGAAGGGCTGACCGAAGAGGAGGCACGCCAAAAGTTGTGGTTTGTTGATGTCGATGGATTGCTGGTGAAAGGGCGTAAGGGAATTCAGGAACATAACGAGCCCTACATGCATGAAGTGGAGCAAATGGAAATTGTTCCAGCAATCGATGCCATTAAACCTCATGTATTGATCGGGGCGACAGGTTTTCCTGGAACATTTACACAGGAAGTAATAGAGCATATGAGTCGCATTAATGAAAGACCGACTATCTTTGCCTTATCGAATCCAACTTCGCGAGCGGAATGCACGGCAGAACAGGCATATAAATGGTCTGATGGCCGGGCGATTTTTGCCAGTGGCAGCCCGTTTGGTATTGTAAAAACGGGCAAGAAATATTTTGCACCGGGCCAGGGTAATAATGCCTATATATTTCCAGGGATTGGACTGGGCGCGGTAGTCTGTAATGCTTCGTTAATCACGGATGAATTGTTTTTGGTTGCGGCAAGAGCACTGGCCGAGCAAGTTAATGAAGCAGATCTCGATGCGGGTTCTGTGTACCCGCCATTAAGTGAAATTCGGAAAATATCCGCTAAGATTGCTGCCGCGGTAGTCGACTATGCTTATGAAAATAACCTGGCAAGATTACAGTTACGACCAGACTCAATGGAAGAATATATTACCAATTATATGTATGATCCGAGTTATTAAATGCGCGCATGATTTTTTTGCGCAATTTATAACGTTCTGCAAAAATTAACTGCATAGAATTTTTTCATTGTACTCGTGAACCGTAAGTATTTTATAAAACTGGCTGGCGGAATTCCCCAAGTCCCGCAAAAAAATAATTATGTAGCGCAAAAGATCCAGCAAAAGTACTTTTGGAGATTTTTTTCCCAGTCAAAATGGCGCAAATCGGTGAAAGCGATATACAGCGATCAGACCGTAGATACCCTGTTGCGTAAAGGTACTTATAGTATCGAACACATTTTGCCAAAGTCGCACCTGCGCTATTATTTGAAAGCAATTCATCAACCATCGGGGCTAGTACATAGTGCAATATATAATCCGTTTAATTATGCGCCCAGTCATCGAAGAGTGAATGCCAGTCGTTCATCGTTGCCGTTTGATTTGGATAATGAAGATATTTTCACATTTATCCAGACGAAAAAAACTGTAAACAGCGTGGTGGGTGTGGATCAGGAAGGAGAATGGGTTGTTCCTGAGCGTTCACGCGGTACCGTTGCAAGAGCGGTATTATATATGTCGATTTTATATGGAATTGACCAGATCAATAGACATCCAGTTGATGAGTATCTGACATGGGCGCTTGAATGCCAACCGGAATTATGGGAAATAGAATTCAATCGCTGGATGCGTAAAAAGTATAAAATCTCTAATCCATATATAGAAAAGTGCCAGGGTATTACGCCACAGGTTTTATGCCATGACGCTGAATTAATGCAATCGCTGCATTTTTTCTGTGCACAGAGGAAAAAAGAAAACCATGAAGACCATTGAGGTAATCACCGATCTTGGGCATGTCGATACCGTGCTAGGTATAGCAGAACAGAATAAGGTGCTGGATACGTGGCATTATGACGGAGGAGTGGATAACCGGCATGTTGTGAAAATGCTAGTGACCAGCGAAAGCACGCAGGCCATTCTGGATAGCTTGCAAAAGACATTGAGTCACTCAGACGAGTCAAGAGTAGTTGTTTTGGCAGTGGAGGCAAGTATTCCGCGCCGAGACCGTGAGAGTGAGGAAGAGTCAAAATCAAAAACCAGCCGCTCTCGTGAAGAGCTCTATCAAAATGTGGAGAAAAACGCACAGCTTGATCGGAATTATATATTTTTGGTTATTCTTTCAACCATCGTAGCGGCCGTAGGGATGATGGAGAATAATATTGCGGTCGTGATAGGCGCGATGGTGATTGCGCCATTGCTGGGGCCAAATATTGCTCTAGCCCTGGGCACTGTGCTAGGTGATCATCACCTGATTGTTCGAGCAGTGTCCACTTTGCTTTTCGGGATCATCATTGCATTGGCGACTGCAATTGTATTAACGGTATTTTATCCGTCCGAAATATTGAGTGAAGAGTTGCTGGATAGATCCAGCGTGCGCATCAGTTCGATCGCAATGGCGATGGCGTCTGGTGCAGCCGCTGCTTTGTCAATGACCACAGGATTGTCTACTGTCCTGGTGGGTGTAATGGTTGCAGTCGCAATTCTTCCTCCAACCGCAGCTCTGGGGATAATGATCGGTTACGAGGAGTATTTTCTCGCATCCCGTGCCTTTATGTTGCTTGCAATTAATATAGTCTGCATTAACCTGTCAGCAAATATTGTTTTCTTGCTTAAAGGAATCAACCCAAGAACGCAAACCGAGAAAAAGAAAGCTCGTAAGCTCATGATTATATATTTGCTTTTTTGGGTTTTATTGCTAGCTATTCTGGTGAGTGTTCTTTACCGGTTTGTTAACGTTGATGGGTATCTTTGATGACGAAATAACTTTTATGGAAAAGCAAAAAAATGTATTCGGAGAAGAGATCAGGGAATGTAGTTGTGATCCCATGACGGGATATTTCCGCGATGGGAATTGTAGTACTGATGAGTCCGATATCGGTTCGCATACTGTTTGTGCACAAATGACAGAGGAGTTTTTGAGCTATTCATTTGAGCAGGGTAATGATTTAATCACTCCCATGCGCGAGTTTGGGTTTCCTGGCCTCAAGCATGGCGATCGATGGTGCCTATGCGCGCAAAGATGGGTGGAAGCCTATGAAAATGGAAAAGCACCTAAACTGATACTAGAGTCAACGCACGAAAATGTTTTGGACATCGTTTCCATGGATATACTAAAGAAATTCGCGCTTGATCTGGTTTGAGTGTTTGTTCTTTTTACCATGGCCTTGATTTGGAAGAAATGTGTCGGTGACACAAGTTATCAAGTGACCAAAGCTGGTAATTCTATCCGATTATATAGAAATGGAGTTTTGCATAGTCAATGGAATCCAAAAAATAGGCTTCGCGGACAGCTATGGGAGCTGTTTTTACTGAGTAGTTTTAGTGATCAGCATAAGATTGAACGAGCGTTAGTGCTGGGAGTTGGAGGCGGAGCTGTGATCAATCTGATTCATTACTTCTTTCCCGCAGCGCGTGTGGATGCCATTGATGTTGATGCTACGCATCTGTATGTCGCAAAGAAATTCTTTAAAGTCGATGGAAAAAGGTGCCATCTTATACATGCGGATGCATCCCGGTGGTTACGTGGTAATAACAGGGGCAAGTACGATTTGATCATTGACGATGTGTTTTCGGAAGTGAATCAGGTTCCCCATCGTTCTGTATCAGCAGAAGGGCAATGGATAAGAAAGTTGTTAAGGCAGTTGAGCAGTGAAGGAGTGCTGGTTATGAATTTCGCAGATCAGCAAGAGTGGAGTCTATGTCGTAAGAATGAATCCGTTAAACAATTACTGGACTCGTATGAAGTAGGCGTTGTAATGCACAATGCTTGTCAAAACAGGATTGTTCATATATCCCGTCGAGCTCTTTCTACGTCAGTGATTAAAAAGGATTTGGGGTCGGGCATTATGAAGCCACTTTTGCGCTCTTGGATCAAAGGTGAATTTATGTATCGACTCCAGCGTTAGCTGTTTATTCTTATGCGTGGCTTTGTTCCCCCCGACCCTGAAGGAGGTGTCTCTACGCCGCAATTTGCCGTGGTGTATGCGCCAAGAGCAAAGCGACATCGTTTTTCCGCAAATTGTGTCGAAATTGTTCCAACTGAAACAGAAGCCTTAGAGCATTCTGAGCCTGAACAAAATCGATTCCCAGCCAGGGTTTTGGGGCCTTCCAAGTCCTCTGAGGGGCAATACATTTACTATCTGATTGAGTGGCTAACTCCTTGATATTCAAAAAAATAAGACGTTTTATCATGAATTTGCTCCATTACGCCTTAATTTAATTTACTCTGTTAAATAGTTGGGTAGTCTAGTTCTTCTAATATCTTCAATAAGAACGTATAGATTTCGATGCTCAATCTGTTTGGAAAAAATAGCAGTGATTCCGTGGAATCCCAGCAGAACGAGTATGTGGCCGCTTCTTCTCAAGCCCCTTATTCCATATTCCTGACACCGAATGGTGAAATCAAGTTTGTCAGTTTTGGTCTGAAAGAATATTTTCTGATTCATAATATTTACGATGCCAAAACGGTATTGCCTGCAGATTTAAAAATAAAATGCCAGGCCGTCACCAAGTCAAAAAATTCAGAAGTAGTCAAGCATGAATGCGACAATAAGATATGGGCCTGGGAGTTTACTATTCACACTGGAAATTTAGTTGTAGCTGAATTGCTGAACTATAAAGATTTTGCGCAACCAAAAGATTTAACAAAAAATGTAGAAACAAAACAGCTAAACGAAGAAATATTTGGTCATATTCCTGCATGTTTGTGTGTTACGTCGATGGACACATTCGAGATGATCTACGCTAATCCACGATTTCATGAGTTGTTTCCTTCATCAGAAGAAAAGCCAGTAGTTGGGATCTCATCAATAATCAAAAACAAAACAATATTGCAGGACATTAAATTATCAATAACCGATACGGAAGAAGTCAATAATGTCCTGTTTGTTTATAAAAAAACCAGTGGTAATTTTTGGGAAAGCAAAGACCTTTATATCTCTACCAATGTAAAAAGATCCCATCAAATGTTTGGGAATGTGCTGGTATGGACCTTTCAGGATATTTCCGAACTTAAAGTCCTGCAGGGTAAATATGAACAGTTTCGCAGGAAATTCAATACATCAATACAGGCTGCGACAGAGGGAATTTGGGAATGGTCAAAGTTAAAAGAAAACGGAGACTGGTGGTCTAAGCCAATGTTTGGCTTGCTTGGGCTAGACGCTGAAAATACGTCTCCTTCTCTTGAGATAATCAAAAGACTAATGCATCCCAAAGATAAAAAGAAATATGATTGCCTTGTCGAGAGCGAATTAAAATCGAATCAGTATTTTACTATGGAGTGTCGCCTCACTGTAAAGGAAAAAGGATTTCGCTGGTTTCGAATGAGAGTGGTCGGTGCATTTGATTCGCACGGAGATGTAAACAAGCTTATCGGGTCGCTGGTCAATGTGCATGTAGAAAAAACAAGTCGAATTCAATTGCAGCAGGAAAAAGATAAGGCGATTGCGACATTGAATTCAATTGTTGATGCTGTAATTACTACCAATCAGGAAGGGATAATTGAGTATAAAAATTCAGCTGCAGAACGATTAACCGGAGTTTCTGCAAAAGAGTCACGTGGTAGCAGTATAGATAAAATCATATCGTTTTATAGAGAGCATTCAACGATTGCAATCGAAAATCCCGTCATGGAATGTTTGCATACTGGCGAACAAATGAAACAAAAAGTATACGCGGATATGCTCGATCATGATGGAACGCGCTATACCGTGCAAGTTATGGCTACACCTCTTGTGCGCAAGGATGGAAAAATATTCGGAGCAGTTCTCGTATTGAATGATGTTACCAATATTCGAGTATTATCCAGACGATTAAAGTATCAGGCATCTCACGATATATTAACCAAGCTAATTAACCGCAGTGAATTTGAAAAGCGAGTACGAGCGGCCATTGCAGCAGCACATGAAAATGAAGGAAATTCTGCGGTTCTGTATATTGATCTAGATCGTTTTAAGTTGATTAACGATATATGTGGGCATGCCGCAGGCGATGAGCTCTTAAAGCAGGTCGCTAAATTATTGAGAAACATTGTAGGTGAAAAGAATTCAGTAGCACGAATGGGTGGTGACGAGTTTTCGGTGCTGATTAATGATTGCTACTTTAGTGCTGCAGAAAAAATAGCGAATAAAATACTCAAAGAGTTGGCAGCATATCGATTCTCCTGGAACGAAAAAACGTTCAGTGTGGAAGCCAGTATAGGTGTAGCTGAGATACGAGAATCCTGTGATGGTTTGACATATATTCTAAATGCAGTGGATAGTGCCTGCTATCTCGCAAAAGAATCAGGGCGAAACTGTATCCGTAAATACAGTGAAGGCGATGACACTATTATTGAACGAAAAGGTCAAGAGCGGTGGATCCAGCATTTTGATAAAGCACTCGAGAAGGATGAGCTGGTTTTGTATGCGCAGCCGATCGTTCCATTAACCAATACTAAAAAACGAAAAAACGCCATCGAGGTGCTGGTTAGAATGCTCGATGATGACGGCAGTATCATTCCGCCAAATGCATTTCTTCCTGCGGTAGAACGCTATGATCGAGCATATAAGCTTGATCGATGGATCATAGATCAGGTTTTTAAATTTGTTAGTTCCAATTCAAAATTTATCAAGCAATTGAATAAATGTTCCATCAATCTTTCCGGTCAATCGATGGCGGAAGATGGTTTATTGCATTACATCCAGCAGAAAGCAAAAGAGTACAAAATCAATGCGCAAAAAATATGTTTTGAAATTACAGAAACCGCTGCCATTGCAAATCTGACTACCGCGATTGATTTGATAAACAACCTCAAGGATGAAGGATTCCTCTTTGCGTTGGATGATTTTGGATCAGGGTTATCCTCATTCGCTTATTTAAAGAGTTTGCCCGTTGATTATCTAAAAATAGATGGAATTTTTGTAAAAGATATGCAGACTGATAAAGTCAATTACGCAATGGTCAAAGCAATACAGGATATGGGCTCTGTGCTCGACAAGGAGACCATTGCTGAGTATGTAGAAAACGAAGCAGTGATGGAGCTGTTATCTGAAATTGGTGTTGACTATGGGCAAGGATTTTACCTTGGTAAACCGCAGCCGATAGAAGATTTTGTGAAACAGGGTTTCACGAAAGTGGTCAATGCTGCTTAGCTTGTTTCTAGCCGGCGTACTGATATACCACACTACATATTGTCTGCACTCATTGCACATGTGATTTCTGAGGTTTTTTGACCACATTACATTGCCAATGTAAATAATATTGCACTATATTAGGTAAAGTAGGATTCTAGTGTCTCTGGGCGTATTCTTTTTCTAATACCTGATTATCGGTAACTACCTGAACATCCAATAGAAAACCCTCGAATTTAGTTTCATTCGTGCATTTGTCCTTAAATATGTTACATTTTTTAATTTGCTTTACGGCAAAATTACCTAAGTCTATGGAATATAAGACAAAATGAAAAATTACACCTTAATTCTGCTCAGCTGCATATACATAAGTATAAATACCGCGATGGGATCTGGTTATACTGTCCAGCCTGGTGACGTTTTATCCATCTCTGTCTGGAAGGAGCAGGATCTTCAGCAGCTGGTTCTGGTGCGGCCGGATGGCGGTATATCATTTCCATTGGTAGGGGAATTATCAGCGCAAGGCTCGACCGTAGAGGACCTTCGCCAGGAAATAACCCGTAAACTGTCCAAATATATCCCCGACGTGCAAGTCAATGTCGCTCTGCAGGAGCTGAATGGAAATCTGGTGTATGTCGTTGGTAAGGTCAATCGTCCTGGAGTGTACCCGTTTAACAGAAACGTAGATGTCGTCCAGGCCCTTGGCATGGCAGGAGGCACAAATACTTTTGCAGCTCTTAACGATATTAAAGTGTTGCGTAGAGAAGGTAATACGCTACGGTCTATTTCTTTTCGCTACAATGAAATCGAGAAAGGTAGAAACCTGGAACAAAATATCATCCTGCAAAGTGGCGATACGGTTGTTGTTCCGTAGAGCTACTATCGCAGATTCGGAATTCATAAGGTGAACATATTTTCGATCATACGCTTTGGTGCCTTACTGTTACTGGTAACAAGCATGAGCGTAGCATCCGCCGGGAACTGGTTTTATCAAACGACCATCTCTACAAAGCTGGAGGGAGATGATAATAAACGTTTGCAATCAAGCGATGAAGAGGGCGTGGTTGGTATAGACGTGCGTGGGACGATTGAATTATCCAAGAAGACTGAAAATTCAGACATGTATGTGCGTGGGGCTTTACGGTCTATGCGCTATGATGGCGATAATGACGGTGGTCTGGATTCCGATGATCAGTATCTGTATGCGGGTGGACGCTGGATGAAAGAGCGCTCAGAGTTTTCAGTGGATGGAGAATTTCGCAGGGAAACCAGTCTGCTGACTGAATTACTCGATACTGGTTTGTTTGATCAGGTAGAGCGACGTGTCACCAGATCCATATCACCACAGTATTCTTATATTTTATTCGAGAACACCAGTGTTTTTGCCGGTGCAAGTTACACGGACGTAGAGTTTCCCAACGCAGTACCAGTCGACTTGACCGAATATGATTACAAGAGTGCAAATACCGGGATTACACATAACCTGTCAGAAAGAAGTTCGGTGTCCGTCAGTGTTTTTCATTCAAAGTATGATGCGGATACCTTTCAAAATGAAGTGGATACGACCGGAGGGAATATTCAGTACCGCGTAATACCGGATGAGTTGTGGCAGTTATACGCAGGCGTTGGTTATCGCGATTCAAATTTTAAAAATGTAGTTGGCGGTGTGACGGTTCGCGATGATGATACGGGATCTTTATATGATGTCGGCGCCATCCGTCAGTCGGAAACGCTTCGCCTTGAATTTGCATTTCGTAATGAATTGCAACCCAGCGCTTCAGGGGGTGTGAATGATAGGACGGAGTATGAATTCAGAGGAAATAAAGAGCTGACGGAACGTCTTACTGGCCGTTGGTATTTTTTATGGCTTGAGAATGAAAACGTGAATTCCAATGATGATAGCGATGATCGTGAATATTGGACAGCTCACATAGGAGGCGATTATAGATTGTTTCCTAACTGGTATCTTACAGGGCAATATCGTCACCGCGATCAGGAATTTACTGGTTCCGGTGATTCAGCGTCAGCCGATTCGGATGCGGTAATTTTTGGTATTCGTTATTCGGGCAGGGATACAGAGCTCTAGGTATTTTATGAGTGGGAACGTAGCTTTAGTAACAAACGAAATAGAGGACTCTTTTGAGGCAGGCAAATCGCTGAGTGATTGGCTGAGAGTCTTTAAACGCCGAAAGAAATCTGCTCTATTGACGGTCGGTGTGCTGTCGATAGCTACTATTCTGATTGCATTCCTGTTGCCAGCTACGTATCGCGCGACCGCCACGATTTTGATTGAGCAGCAGGAAATACCACAGGATTTTGTGCGTTCTACGATTACTACTTTTGCCGATCAACGTCTGCAGGTTATTCAACAGCGCGTGATGACGTATGCCAACCTGTTCCAGATCATTGATAAATTCAATTTGTATCCCGATATGCTGGAAGAGGAACCACGAGAGGTGGTATTGGAAGAAATCCGTGACGCGATCTCTCTGAATATTATCAGTGCTGACGTAATCGATCCCCGAAGTGGGCGCCCGGTCCAAGCAACGATTGCATTCAATGTTTCGTTCGATCACAAGTCACCCGACCTGTCACACAAGGTGGCCAATGAACTAATGTCACTATTTCTGGAAGAAAACATTAAGCAACGAACACAGAAGGCGAAAGAAGCCACAAGCTTTCTGGACGACGAGGCGCAAAAACTGGAAGAAGAAATCACACAAATGGAAGATCAGCTGGCGGAGTTTAAGAAAGGTAACGTTGAAAAACTTCCGGAACTGGTTTCGATGAATATCACGTTAATGGATCGAACCGATTCTGAGATAAAGCAGATTGATCAGCAGCTGCGAACATTAAAAGAACGAAAAATATACCTGGAATCCGAGCTCGCGCAAATGAATCCCGAGGAGGCATTGTACAGTGATCAGGGAGATCGCTTGCTGGGTTCAGGCGACCGTTTGAAAGTTGCTCGAATTCAGTTGCTGCAGTTATCTGGTGTCTATGCCGACAATCATCCTGATGTGCTGCGATTGAAGCGAGAAATCAGTGCGCTTGAGGAATCCGAGGGTGGAAGTAACCAGAGCCAGAAAGAATTCAAGATTCAGCTGCAGCAACTAAAACAACAACTTGAGGAAGCAGAATTAAAATATACCAGTGATCACCCAGATGTAATCGCGTTAAAAAAATCAATTGCGTCGATTGAAAATTCTCTGGCAACTACAACTCCTGTAACGAGCCTGTATCCTGATCGTGGAGAAATTTCCAATCCGGCGTATTCGCAACTATTGGCTCAACTCGAGGCAGCTAATGCTGAAATTAGCAGTCTGAAGATTAGCCGTTCTTCCTTGCAGGCAAAAATTTCCAAATTGGAAAAGAGGCTGCTTGAGTCGCCGGAAGTTGAAAGAAAGTATCGAGCATTAGAGCGAGAGTATGTTACTGCGAGAACAAAATACGCAGATGTAAGAGCGAAATTATCAGAAGCAAAAATCGGTGAGTCGCTGGAGATGGGAAAACAGAGTGAAAAATTCACTGTCATCGAACCTCCGTTATTTCCACAGCAACCGGTGAGTCCGAATCGACCAGCAATATTTTTATTAGGTATGTTGCTTAGTGCGGCAATCGCATTTGGAGTGATGTTATTAAGGGAAAATCTGGACGATGCTGTTTATGATCGAACAACGGTATATGAATTAACAGGATTAATGCCAATCGCCGTTCTTCCAACCATGTACACTATTGACGAAATTTCCAGAGCGAAAAACAGGAAATTGATGATTTTGGTTTTAAGTGTACTTTCAATCGCCGTTATATTGTTGCTATTTCATTGGCTTTATATGCCATTGGATGTGCTTTTTTATAAAGTTCTTCGAAAAGTTTAATGGCATAGAGAATTATCGTGGATAAGATCGAAAAGGCGTTAAAGCAAACCAGGCCGCAGACGGCGAGTGTTGAAATACCGGTGCCAGAGCCTGTCATTAATATTCCGAGAGAAGAAGTACAACCGCAAGCCAGGCCGCAGACAGCGAGTGTTGAAACACCGGTGCCAGAGCCTGTCATTGATATTCCGAGAGAAGAAGTACAACCGATCCCGAGGTTGAATCCGACCATGGAAAGTGTCCAGTTGGATGCATTGGCACTCGAGAGAAATCGAATCATAAGCAATGCAAGTCGTAAGGAGATCGTACAGCCTTACAAGGTATTGCGCACCCGTTTGTTGCAAATGATGAAGGAGAAGGGCTGGACCACGATCGCAGTTACCAGTCCTACTAAAGACGATGGTAAAACAACGGTAGCTATTAATCTGGCCATTAGTATTGCGCAAGGTTTGAAAAACTCTTCAGTACTTCTTGATCTGGATCTGATTACGCCATCTGTTCATACCTATTTTGATTATCTTCCGGAGTTTGGTTTGGAGGAATACCTGGAGAAAGATGCGAAACTGGATCAGATCCTGGTCTCACCAGGAATTGATGGTTTTACTATCGGTCCTTCTGTTCGACCTTTGCAAAAATCTTCAGAACACCTCGCGTGTGATCCCTGCAGAGAATTAATCGTTGATGTGAAAGAGTATGATCCAGAGGCTGTGATATTGGTGGATTTGCCACCAGTGTTGGCCAGTGATGATGCGATCGCGATGATGCCGTCAGTGGATGCAGTACTGCTGGTTATTCGGGAAGGGAAAACAAATAAACAGGATGTCACACGTGCATTGGAATTGCTCGAGAATACCAGCATTGCCGGAATCGTCCTTAACGATTCGGTGGAACCGACTGAGTTAGGATATTACTAAGACGTGATGCTCACTTATCGCAAGATTTATCTCTATGTATGAAGAGCATTTTGGTCTAAAAGAGAAACCCTTCAGCTTATCGCCTGATCCGAGTTTTTTATATTTTTCTAAAGGGCATCGTCATGCGATGACGATGCTTGAGTATGGAATAAAAAGCAGATCGGGCTTTACATTGATAAGTGGCGAAGTGGGTTGCGGAAAAACCACACTAATTCGTCATTTTCTAAAAGGACTGAGTGAGCAATTTACGGTCGGGCTCGTGAGCAATACCCATGCTTCTTTTGGCGAGTTGATTGATCTGGTACTGCTTTCGTTTGAGCTGGAGTACCGAGAAAAATCCAGTACAGAGAAATATGAAATCTTTGAATCGTTCCTTCTCGAGCAAAGTAGCTATGGTCAAACTACCATTTTAATTATAGATGAAGCGCAGAATCTAAAGCCTGATATGCTTGAGGAGTTACGCGTTATTTCAAATATTAACGCAGATAAGCACCAGTTAATTCAAGTCATACTCACGGGGCAACCTGAATTAAGAGATACGCTTAAATTGCCAGAGTTAAGGCAGTTTGCACAGCGAATATCATCAGATTTTCATTTGGAGCCACTAAGCTACAAACAACTGACTGAATATATACGGCACCGGGTCATCGTAGCCGGTGCCGATAGAGAGCTGTTCACGGCGAAAGCGATTCGTATGGTATTTAATTTCAGTCATGGTATTCCGCGCATAGCGAATTCATTTTGTGATATGGCACTTGTCTATGCCTATGCTGATGGCTTGGATTACGTTGATTGGAAAACAGTGATGCGAGTAGCAATTGATAAAAAGAATATGGGGGCGTTAGGATTACTTTGAGCGCTGGTTGCTGACGATGAGCCTGAACAGAAATTTTCAACAGGAATCTGCCGCATCAGTTGTCTGGCAGTTTTCAAATCTTCATCTGGCAATTATTGCTGGAGTTGCCGCGCTATTATATTTTTTGTATCAGAGTGGAATTGAGCACGCCATTGGAAAATGGAATAGCCCGGAATACAGTCATGCCTATCTGATTCCTCTGATCTCTTTATTCATTCTCTGGCAGAACTATTCCAAGATTCAAAGGAGTGAGCTGTCCGGTGGCTGGTTGGGTGTATTAATCCTCCTATTTGGATTGTTTTTGATGATGATGGGAGAATTGAGTACGCTTTATGTCATTGTTCAATACTCACTATTGCTTGTATTGTTTGGATGGGTATTATCGCTGACTGGTATTTCAAAGGTGTCCCTGTTTTTGTTTCCTATTGTACTGTTATTTTTCACAGTACCCTTACCGAACTTTTTGTATAACGGACTTTCTTCTTACCTTCAGTTGGTCTCCTCAAAAATTGGTGTTGAGGTAATAAGGCTGTTTGGCGTAAGTGTGCACCTAGAGGGTAACGTCATCGACTTAGGTGCCTATCAGTTACAAGTGGTAGAGGCCTGTAATGGTTTACGCTATTTGTTTCCATTGGTCGCACTTGGGGTCATAACGGCTTATTTTTATAAGGAAGCGCTTTGGAAGAAGCTGGTTATTGTTGCTTCAACCATTCCAATCACTGTGCTGATGAATAGTGTGCGTATAGGAATCATTGGTGTGTTGGTTGAGTATTGGGGAATTGAAATGGCTGAAGGATTTCTGCATGACTTTGAAGGATGGATTATTTTTATGGCCTGTTTTGCCATTTTGCTGTTGGAGATGTGGCTACTCACGCGATTCACTAGTGGCCGATCATTGCGTGATGTATTGAGTATAGAGTTGCCTTCAGCTCAAAATGCAAGCAACCTTAAAACTACCCAACGTAAATTGCCGCGGACTTTCCTGATTTCCTGTACGCTGATATCTATTGTTGCAGTCAGTTCAGTGCTTCTTCCCGAAAGAAAAGAGGAGATCCCTGACAGAAAATCGTTTACTGAATTTCCACTAACCGTTGATGAGTGGGTGGGTTCGACTAAAAGTATGGAGTTGAAGTATATCAACGCATTAAAGTTTGAAGATTACTTTTTGTCGAATTATGTTAATAAAGGAACCGGCCTGGAATTTTATATGGCGTATTATGATTCGCAGCGAAAAGGGGAGTCGGCGCATTCTCCCAAGTCCTGTTTGCCGGGAGCAGGCTGGAGAATTGCCAGCCGGACCAAAGAAAATATTCAATATATGGGCCGTGATAGAAGCGCGCACACGCTACATGTTAATCGTATGTTGGTGAAGAGGGGAGATTCCAGCTATCTAACGTACTATTGGTTTAAGCAAAGAGATCGTCATCTTGCGAATGAATTTAAGGTGAAATGGTATCTGTTTTGGGATTCGTTGACCAAAAACCGTACGGACGGCGCACTAATACGAATTATTTATCCGCTGCAAATTGGAGAGGATATCAAGGAAGCAGACGCAACCGTTCATTCCTTTTTGAAGCGTGTAGCACCATTGCTTCCAGGTTACGTTCCTGACTAGATTTGCCGCGTAAGATTTTCGATCAATGCTTTATTATTCCAGTTTTCTTATTGCGATGTTTGCGGCAATAGTGATGATACCGCCACTTACTTATGCGTATCAAAAACTGGGTTTATTTGATATGCCTTCTCCGCGTAAAGTGCATAGCACTCCTGTTCCCAGGGTGGGAGGGATCGCGATTGTTGTTGCCAGTGTTATTCCTATTTTCGTTTGGATGAGCCTCGATGCGAAAATAATCGGAATGATGGCAGCCATTACATTATTATTTTTGCTGGGTGTAGTAGATGATCTTCGGAACTTAAACTATAAAATAAAATTTATAGTCCAAATCGCAGCGATAGCGATAATATTTCAACTTGGTTTCATTGATGCTAACGAAGCATATTATGTATCTCGCGAATTATATTCTGCGATTATCGTTGTATTCATTTACGGTTTTTTCATTCTGGGCGTTACTAATGCCATTAATCTTGCGGACGGATTAGATGGGTTGGCAGGTGGTGAAGCTTTACTTTCCTTTAGTATTATTGCGTTGCTGGCATTTGAATCCAATAATATTCTTGTTCTCACGATCGTCCTGGCGGTGATGGGTGCTGTATTTGGATTTTTGCGCTTTAATACATATCCGGCAAGAATATTTATGGGAGATACGGGTAGCCTTTTTCTAGGATTTTTATTAGGACTGCTGAGTATTTCATTAACCTATAGTGAGACCAATGCCTATGCAAAGACCTTACCTTTATTGCTTGTAGGATTGCCTGTATTGGATACCCTGATGGTGATTGTTATCAGGTTATTCAAACGACAGTCTCCGTTTACCGCAGATCGTAACCATCTTCACCACAGGCTTATGGATAACGGGCTGAAACATTATCAAAGCGTGCTGTTAATCTATATGGTTCAGGCAGTGTTTGTATTAATGGCATTCTTTATGCGTTACCAGTTAGACTATTCTATAGTGATTGCCTTTTTCACTATGGCATTACTTTCCATTTTGTTAAGCCTTGTTTCTTGGCAATGGTTGCCAGCCCTGTTCAGCAAGAGGAACTTGATAGCAAGAATAAGAGGGCTTGTGGATAAAAGTAGTGATTTATTGTTTTCATTGCTATCAGGTTTGCTTATTACTTACGTGCTAATTGCATCGTTCATTACTGAAAAAATAGGCAGGGATGTGCAGGGTATGTTGTCTGCTATTATTCTCATCGGAATCGTTGCAATAGTTTATAAGCGAAATAATGCATGTAACTGGATTGAGCGTGTTGCGATTCATGTGATGATTGTTTTGTCAGTGTATATGGGTGCCGAGTATGGCGGGATAGGCATTGAATATAGTGATGAAATTCAACTCATAATTATTCTGTTATGCTTTGTGCTAATTGGGGCTATGTTGCTTGCACAGCATAAGCGCAGATTTGTTGGCTCTCCTCTGGACTTTCTGTTAATTGCGCTAGCACTGGTTGTGCCTAACTTGCCTGGGTCGCCTATCTCGGATCCGAATCTGAGTTTTCTTGCGTTAAAATTAATTGCACTATTTTATTTTGTGGAATTTATATTATTTAACCTGGATAAAAAATGGTGGCTTGTCAGGTTAACACTGGTTTCATGTGCAGGTATGCCCATGATAACTAGTTTGATGTCATAACATTGTAATGAATTTTGGCTAATTTGAGGCTTGGAGTTTTAGTGATGAATAGATTAATTATAATATTTATAACGGCTGCTGTACTTATCCTCAGTGCTTGTGGTGGTGCGGAATCCAGAAAAGCCAAATACCTGCAAAACGCTAACGAATATTATCGACTGGATGATTGTTCAAAGGCGAAACTCGATTTTAAAAATGTATTACAAATAGATCCGAAGGATGTAGAGGGCCGCATTGGCCTGGCGAAATGCTTAGTCCAGGAGCAGGAGTGGAGAGGGGCGTATCAATTACTTGCTTCAGTGCTGTCAGATGATTCTGAATCGATTGATGCAAAATTTGAGCTGGCAAAATTTTACCTAATTGCGGGGGAGAGCGATAAGTCGTATGAATATATTACGGACATTCTAAAGAGAGATCCACAGCATCCGGGCGCGATTGCACTAAGAGGAATTTTTCATGCCAAGAATAGTACCCTGGTTGCTGCACGCAAAGATGCACAAGAAGCGATCGGCATCGATCAATCCAATCAAATTGCAGTTACATTAATGTCGGCACTTTATCTCAGGGATGGTGAAAATGATAAAGCCATTCAGCTGGTTAAGGATTCCATACGGCACGCCGGGGATAACCGCAGAGTTGTAAAAGAGTTTCAGATTTTGTTGATTGGATTGTATGGGCAGATGGGCAGAATTGCTGAAGCGGAGCCTGTGTTCAAAGAATTAATCGAAAAATACCCGGATAAGTACCAGTATACCAATCAATTAGCGGCTATTTATGCGCAAAGTAATCAATTGGAAAAAGGCGAAGAATTATTACTGGAATCGATTAATGCCAGCGATAACGATATCAAGCGTATCCTTTCCTATATCAGCTATATTGATAAGTTCCGTGGTGGCGAGCGCGCAACTGCAGAACTAGAGAGGTATGTAGAACAAAATGGAAAGTCTTCTAAGCTCAAATTGGCCTTGGGCCAACGATATCTAAAAGAAGGCAAGCAGAAACAAGCACAATCCCTGTTTGAGGAGCTTGCTAAAGATGTAAGTATCAATGAATCGAATGAGGCAAAAAATGAATTAGCCTACATCAATCTAAAAGATGGCAATACCGAAAAAGCATATCAACTGGTAGAAGAGGTATTGGAAGAATCTCCTGGTAATTTACGTGCTCTAATGCTTCGTGGAACAATGGCCTTGGCCGCTCGGGATGCGCCACAGGCTATTACAGATTTCAGGACCATGCTACGCGATCAGCCAAGCAACTTGATCGTGATAAGGCAGCTCGCAACGGCTTACATAATGAATGGTCAGGAAGACCTGGCCAAAGATGTTGTACAAAAAGCTGTGGAAATAGACTCAAGTAGTAAAGAGTTGAATTTGCTGTATGCGCGCCTGCAAGGTCAAAGCAGAGAGTTCGATTCTGCAATAGATACAGTTAAGGATGTATTGATTTCGAATGAGGATGATTTAACTTCGATCAAAACCTTATTTGACCTGCAAATTGCGAGTAAAGACTATAGTGGAGCGAAAGAGACAGCTGAAAAAATTAAACTCGCTTCAGAAGATAACCCTTTGGGATATTATTTGTCCGGTGTTCTTTTGCAAAATGAGCAAAAGTATGATGAGGCAGAGTTGGAGTATCTTGCATCATTGGAGAAAAATCCACGGGCAAATGAGCCATTATCGGGTCTTATAAAATTATATCTTTCACAAGGTAAGAATGATAAAGCATTGGCCTACCTTGATGGAGTTATAGATAGGGATCCAGATTACGTAGTTCCTTATAATCTACGCGGTGAAATCGGTATTGCGACAAAAAATTTCCAGATGGCAGTTGAAAGTTTTGAGGCGGCAATCGAAAAGAATCGTACATGGTGGATTCCCTATCGTGGACTATCTTTAGCGTACGCCGCTCAGCGCGACACTGAAAATTCAATGCGCAGCCTTGAGCGTGGAATAGAAAATGGCGCAAACATTGAAAGGCTAGGCGTAGATTTAGCACTTTTGCAGTATCGTTGGGGAAAAAGACCGGACGCTATACGAACTTATGAAAAAATTATTGATAAATACCCAAATTCGGCTTTGGCTAAAAATAATCTGGCCATGATATTGGTAGATGATGCTGCAACCAGTCAGAGTATTACCAAAGCGCTTGAATTTGTCTCTGAGTTACAAGATATTAAGGAGCCTGCGTCGCTGGATACGGTGGGCTGGGTTTACTATAAAGCCGGCGAATTTGATAAAGCAGTGGAAATCTTACAGCAGGCAGTTGAGCTGGCGCCGGATGCGGCGGAATTGCATTATCATCTGGGGATGGCGTTTGCTAGTCAGGGTAGTCCTGAGAAGGCAAAAGAGCATCTTACAATCGCAACAACCTCTGAGCAGAATTTTTCTGGCAAAGAAAGTGCACATCAAAAGCTCAAGGAATTGATGTAATTAAATTAGTTCGGATTTTTAATAGAATAATGTATTAGGGACGAAGATAGTAAGGCAGTAGTACATTGTCTTTCTGTTCAACCGCCTGTTGGTAACTGAGTTCTGCCTGGAGCTTTGCCTGTAACAATAGTTCGTTTGCTTCGTCCAGCTTGCCATCTCTTATTAATTCCTCGGCATTTTGAATATGCTTTTCAGTGTCGCGCCATAATCCATTGACTGCGCGTGCCTGTTCGACCTGTTGCTGTGTGCTTAGCAATAGTGCTTGAAGTGATTGCTCCTTACTTTCACTAAATGCATTATTACAAGATAAAACCATTAACATTGTTGTGAAGAACTTAAATGGATAGTCACTGTTCATATTATCTTCTCACCGATGGACCATTGATAGGTAGCCCATTATTCATGTGAGTGTGGAAGTACTCCAGATTTCTGTACGTTTCGCTTTGAGGTTTTAATGGAGATGCCCGAACTTGCTTGTTGCAGCCTATATAGCGTCGATGTAGTGGCCCTAGCGCGCCCCACTTGTTGCGATAAGTGGGCCAGCCAGTCGTTTGTCCCAGCGCTGGGCCCAGCGTTTCAGTGCGAAGCCGTTTTCCGGCATTGTCAAAATGGCAATGAAAGCAGGCAAAGTTTAATTGGCCGCGCCGGGTAAAATAAAATTCCTTTCCGCTTTGATAGGCTTTCAGTGCCTGGTCGTTGGGTACGCGTATGGTGATAATTTTATCTCGACTTTTATAGGCCATAAACGCTATCAGGCTGTTCATTTCATTACCCATATAGTCAAGAACAGGAAGATTATGCTTCTTGCGACAGACATTTACTGCATATGGCAGTGTCTCTACTGTTTCTATATCTTCATTCCATTGTGGATACAGATGTTTTATCCCTGGTCCGTTCGGGAAACATTTTTCATATTGTGCCTTATTTTTATTCCAGTTAGCTTCGCCACTATCAATGTGGATCTCATAGGGCGGAAATTCCTCCAGCGCTTCCCAGTTTTCGCGGGCAATCGGGTCTAATGCATATACACCGTTTGCAAACTCTTCAATAGGAATGTCGGGAAACCGCTCCACAAAGTAGCTTTGGATGTTTTTTAAATCAACATTATTTTCTGTTGGTGAGTTTCCGGCATTACCAAGCCCAACCAATAGAAAGAGGGTAGCTATAATCGAAATAGTAATGAAATGAATATTATTCATGACGCAGCCGGAATTCTGTATGGGCCTTTAGCCTCCACACCCGCCGATAGTGACCTTTATGTTACGAGAAGCGCTGAAATGTCCATCATCAGTAGTTACTATTGCAATGATATTTGATGTCTTTGCCATCTTAACTCTAGTTGATACATAGGGAGATAATTGGCTATTAATTTCATATGATGAAGTCAGTGGGCTTGGATTATTGTCGACCAGGATAGATATTTTCCTTACGTTGGAGAACTCTGCGCTGACGGTAATTGGAACCACCGCGCCATTTTCTGCGATGTCTGGTGCTTTGATGGTAATTAAATCAGTTTCGGAAAGTTCATCGGCATCGGTGAGTTTTCTTAGAATGTCATCATTACTTTTGGATTTAAATAATTTGCCTGGCCAATCTGCAAATAACCGGGTGATGTTAAACAATGCAACTGCTGTAATTAAACCAGCCAGTCTTTTTATGAAATTTCGTCGTTCTAATGCTTTCATAATTTATCTTTCTCACAGGGTATATATGAATTCAATGACTTCATTAATTTCTTTTTCTGTCAGGATTTGATGTTTGCCGAATGGAGGCATAACGGTTGCCGGGTTGAAGCGGGTTTCATCCCATACACGCTGGCGTAATAAACTTCTGTCAGGATATCGCTGTTTCATATTTGACAGAGGGGGCCCTATATTTCCCGGGCTTGCGCCACCAGCAATTTCATGACAAGCAAGACAGTTGCCTTTAGTTCGGTCGAATGCAATTTTTTTTCCATTGGCAGTAGATTCTGCAGCGGAACTGAATGAGCTATAAAGCAGGGCTAAAGCAATAAGTTTTCCTGATCTCATGATGATCACACTATCTTCCAAGTATAGTGTGCATTATACGAGACTCGGCGACTTCATTCAGTAAGGATATCGCCTAATGCTTGATTTGATGTAACTAAATGCTATTGGCTTGTGACTGGGATCGGCTGTTCCGAGATAGTTGTTTCTTGGAGGGAACCTGTCTGAGTTCCTTCAGGTTATCGCTGGCGAGCTGATTGCGAATGATTTGAAATATTCGCTTGGATTCTGTTCTAACAATTAAATTCATGAGACCCTCTAGCCGTTATCGGCCGTTTGTCTCAATCATTTATTTTGAGTCGAGTTCAGTCGCGGTATTGGTCTGCAATCCGAAAATTAAAATTGCGTAACTTATTGTTATTTAATGTAATATCCTCTTTTCGAGATGGCTTTAGTCCCAGAGAGTGCTGCCGGACTTCGGTTGAGGTGAGATCTTCCGGGTTAATAGCTACAAAAATTACCGGATGCCCACGCCATTTTTCTGGGGATGTCCAGAGGCCAAACATGGTTGCTGTTCGGTTGACGGCATTTCTGGATACGATATTGTCTACGCGACCATCAACATCATAATAGCGTAATGAACTCGCAACAGACCATTTGCTAAGTCCAACGATCAAAGGTTCTTTTCCTGAAGTCTCCCTCACTTCATCTTCTAGCTCGTGAACGCGAGCAGCAACCTGTTTCCAGAAATAATGGTCCGTAAATCTGGTGAAAGTATTAACGGGTAATCCCAGTGCTGCATAATGGAACAGGGCTCCATAAAGTAGGCACAGTATTCCCGCCGTATATACTACGGAACGGGAAACAGTATTTCTGCCAGAACGAAAAAATGATGAAGTTGGGCTGAGTGTGAATGCGGCTAACGGAACAAGCGCTAGCCATGCAGGTGCAGTCCAGTGAAATCGAGGATAGTGACTGAAGCTGTAATACAGATAAACGCTAAGTGGGACAAATGTAAATATCAAAAAGTAATTAACATGGCTTGAAACAGTATTAAGTTTATTGCTCAGTTTTGAAATAATCTGCCTACTATTCAATAGAGCTGTGACATACAAATACAAACCCAAGGGTGTAACCAAAATCAAGGTATGTAATATCAGGTAATGAGACGAAAAAGAAGTTTCCAGATTAAATCTGCGTGTCGTCTGGAATGCAAATGAGCTCCAGTCGTTTTGATAATTCCATAGCAGTACGGGGCTGAAAATCATAATGGCCACTAAAGCAGCTAAATATACGATAGGCCTTGTTAGCCATTTTCTCATCGTATGATCGGCTAGTGTAAAAATAACCACGCCAGCTGCGAGTAGCGCCACGGAATATTTTGAAAGCATACCCAAACCAATACTAATTCCTATACCAATCCAGGCAAAAGATGATTGTTCTTTTAAGATTTTTGCTACAAAAAATAAGCAGGCAGACCAGAACAACATCGTGGGAGCATCTGTTGTAGCTAGAAACGCAGGTGCCGCAGAGAATGGCAGCACGGCAACTAGTAATGCGGCGATATAGGCCGAAGTACGATCAAAAAGTAGTGCAGTCAGGTGAAAAATAAATGCGAGTACACCGCATCCACAAATGAAGGAAAATATTCTTACTCCAAATTCATTATCTCCAAATATATAAGTGAAAAGCCAAATGGCCCATGCAATTAGAGGGGGATGATCAAGATAAGCCAGATCCAGATGTTCCTTATAGTTCCAGTAATAGGCTTCATCGGGTATCAACTCAGTGGTACCCAGATATAAAAAACGTAGAACTAGCATAAACCCGATAATTGCAATGGAGACTACGCGCCAATATACCGATAGTGTAGTTAGATTTTTGCTGTCGCGTTTTGGGAAAACAATGAATGAAGCACCAAAGTAATTTACAGCAGTTGCCATCAAGATTGCCGGATAAATGGCCAGCGAGGGGGGAATGTTAAGAAGATTTATTGAAATAGCTAACACGCCGCCGCGGACGGTCAATGCAATTAAGGCAAAAAAGATGTATTTAACAGCCTTTGAAATCCAGCTTCTTAGAGAATAATGGGTGTATTCAAATGACCAGATAGAATTGAAAAAGTAATTAGACGCTGCTGCAACAAAAAAACTGGTTATATGGGCGTTGCCAACACTCCAGCCAGAATTCAGTAAAAAGTAAAAAATCAATGCATCTATGACGACGCCCAATAATCCTACCGATAGGAATCGTTTTGCCGATGTCGATGAAACGCTGCCGCCACTGAGTTCAAGTAGTCGCTGGACGTACTGTACTAATTGCTTGCTTGATAATTTGGACTGCCCCTCTACGCGGTCTGTAAACAGGATTGGTGCCTCGGTAACTCTAAATTCATCCAGACCGGCAACCAGTAATTCCAGTAGTATTTTATAGCCCTTTGCATCAGCTTCAATTTTTTCGAAGCAAGACCGACTGCAGGCGAAAAATCCGGAAGTGGTATCTTTTACATCCGTTATAATACGTGCCGGCAATCCACCAAACCAAGACAGAAAACGTCGAGAGATGGGCCAGTTGGTAACGCCACCGCCCTTTATATAACGACTGCCAACCACGATATCGTGGGTGCCTGATAGCAATGGCTTGAGTAATGCCGGTACCTGTTCGAATGGATGACTGAGGTCAGCATCCATTACCACGATAAAATCACTGCTACTATGGGTTGCACCATCAATCACGGATTGTGTGAGGTCAGGTATTCCCTGTCGCTCCAGAACCGAGACATTATCTTGAGTACGTTGCCAGTACTTGATTTTACTAACGGTATTATCGGTTGATTGATCATCCACAAACAAGATACTAAGCGCGCAATTATCTATCGCCAGAGTTCCAAGGTTCTCTAACAATGTGTCGATATTTCCCTCTTCATTTAAAGTGGGGATGATGATAGTGGCCGATTTCATGGAAATAGGATACTGAATCTAGTCAGTTCTGGAGCAAGCAATTTATGATAACGCTGTGGATTTAGATAATAACCGTGCATTAATTTAGCGAAATTGTAGCATAAGCACTAATCGTTTAGTTCATTGCAATCATTAGGGATAAATAATTTATACCCTGATTCGTCTCGCAGATGTATTAGCCTGTCGTTATTTTTGCCAAACTCAATTTTATTAATATTGTGAGTGTTCTTTTTGAATAAAGAATCAATGAAGCTCGCTAAAGAGTATAGGGTTTCCCGAGGCAATCCAATTATCTAGCATAATAAATGTAAAAATAATTAAAGTTATGTTAAAGGTTGTTTTACGTAGTTATCGCATAAACATTATTGGAAAGTGCTTCGATATTGATATTGTTGAATCGATTAGTGAGCCTATTAAGCCGTTTTACTCTGTTTAAAAGGTAATTTTTGTCAATTCCTGGAAATCTGTGTTTGTGATACTCGTTGCTGTTTCTGTGGGATTTTCTGGTGCTGTTCAGGTGCTTTACGAATGTTCTGGCTTCGTTATGCAATATGCCTTTTACTCGCGAGACTAAACTTATTTCTTTAAAGATATTGCTAGCATATGAATAGTGCAGTGTATCTATGATTTGATCGGTTGAGAAACTTCCGCTTATATTTGAAATATGCTGTGATAATATGACATCTTTTTTAATGCTGGTTTTATAGGTACCAGAAACTATTGAGTCGATTAGACTATATAGCTGCTGGTCCGTAGTACATACATCACACAGAGCTTTTGGTAATGCATCATCTGTTTCCAGGTTGGATATGGGATAATAGCCAAGTGTGGGCTTTTCGAGAATAGAGGCTTCAATTGATGTTGTGCAACCATTTGAGATTAGTCCGCTGGACGCAATAATCCAGGGAATAACGTTTCCGTTGTTAACGACATGCACATTATTATTTTCACTCAGCAAATCACGCCAACTCCCAAGATTTTCTGAAGGATGTGGACGTACTATGAAGTTAATATTAGGGAATTGCTTAGATAAGGAAGGTATAAGCTCTTTAAAATAATCAAACAGCTTTTGTTTATGCGAGAAGCGGTTTGACATGTAATTGTTTCTAAATTTAGCGTCGAAATTTTTATCCCGGCTGGCTTCTTTCTTCCCCTGGGTGTTAATGAAATGGTTTACCTGGCCAAAGTTAGTATTAATTAACAAAAAGTCACCGTATTGTTGAGTTATTTTATCGACTTCCGGGCGGAAGTACTCGCGTAGTTCCGGGCGGATTATGTCGACTCTGGGATTGCCGAACAAATGAATGGGTTGTCCTTGGTATCCGGGATATTGTTTTAATACCGTTGCGTTACTTTCTCCCCAGGCAAATAGATGATCAATATGTTTAAAGTTGTTTGGTGACAGTCTATGCAGGTAATACTCGTTGTCAGGCAGGCGTACCAGCGCTTCTTCATCCCATGCTACGATTCTGTGTCCTAAATCATGCAATATCCCGAACATTCTGTCACTGAATCGGCGCATGCTTTTTGCAATGTATATGGCATTTCTTGTTCGTGAACTGTAGTAGTGAATGTAGGCTCGAGAACCAATAATGGCCCTATAGCCTTTTTCTGCAGCGGTGCAAGCCAGCAGAATTTTTCCGTCCAGTTCGCGAACCTGACTTTCTACGGGTATAAGCAATGTTTTGAAGTCGGCGTGCATCTATCTAAATGTTGTCGAGCAGAATTTCCGCGAGTTTTAGGTCAATGTCTTCGTCAATATTAATAACTGGGCGGTCAATGATCAGAGGGAGACAATTATCTTCCATCAGTGCATGGTGATCGATTAGGCTGCTTCGCGTGACGGCATAACAAACTCCATTACGATGATAATAGTCTGGTATATGTTGCCTGATAGTATATTTCATTCCATCTGGCAGGTAACTTTCGATGTAACCTTCCTTAGATAGTTGCAGCGTTTTATGCGGCGTAAAATGGCCTGGAGTTTTGCTGACCGTAGCGACAGCATTTGCCTTGCTATCAAGTAGCAGTCGGGTTGCACGATAAATATCTTCCGGTGTTCTCATTGGACTGGTTGGTTCAAGCAGTATGGATAAATCGAACCTCTTGTTAAAATATTTTTCACATTCGAGCCAGGCGTGCGTCCATACATCGATTGACTTTGCGTGATCGGTTGATAATTCTGCTGGCCGCATGAATGGAACGTCGATCCCCAGTTCTTTTCCATGTTTGCAAATTTCATCATCATCGGTAGATAGAATGGCGGCATCTATCCAATCTAGCTGGCTGATGCAATCAGCAGCATATTCAATCAAGGATTTGCCATTTATTTTGCGCAGGTTTTTACGTGGAATCCCTTTGCTTCCTCCGCGCGCAGGTATTACAGCCAAAACATTTTTATTATCTAAAGACATGTCTTCAGAGCTGATTATGTGCTGGGCTTATGAGCGATTATGGAAAAACCTACCGGAAATTTGGTGTGGTCTCGTACGAGATTAGCGGTATATTTTTCGTCCCACCTTTTAAGTTTTGGCCAGTGCTCCTTGAAAAACCAGTCTTCCATTTCGCGCCTTTTTTCATTTGGAAGATACTCAAGGGCTTGCAGCCAGCAGTATCCTATTGCGCTAAATGGGCCTCCTTCAAGACTGACGTCGATCGGTTCCAGTCCTACCTGGCGCATAATTTGTTGCATGCCATAAGGAGTGTATCGCAGGTAATCATCCGGGATTTGATGCAGTTCTCTCAATGTCGGTTCAAACACATAAACTCTGCCTCCAGGCTTCGCGATACGGTACATTTCGCTAAATAATGCCATTTGGTCTGCGACATGATGAACCAGGTTGGGAACCAGTACCAGATCGGCAAAATTATCCGCCAGGCTGGTGTTTTCGATCGGTGCGCGACGGGATATCGGTACGCGAATAAAGTCATCATCGATTACTTTAGCTTCGTTATACGCGCCACGTTCATCGGCGCTCTCCGGACTGCAATCAATAGATACGAAATTCTGTTCGTAGAAGAAGGGACCGATCAAGCTCAGGCCTCCATATAACAGGCCCCGCTCCAGAGATACCACGGTATCTTTTTTGGTCATGCCAGCGGCAAGTGATCTGATTTCTCGCAGCAGGAGTTCAAAATGAGGCAAGCGGTCGGTAAGGAAGACTTTTTCCTCTAACACTTTTTGGTGTTTATCTAATGCAATGTTCGAATAGGCCATGTTGTTATTGTACTAAAAATATATGCGAAGAGACTTGCTTTATCGCTGGAGGATTTTTCAGGTGCACTATATTGGCAAACTTACTCACTTTTTCACGTAATGACTCTTCGCTCAATGTCGGAAACCGAACCTCCTGAAAAGAGCGATGATACTTTGACCTTGGAGATTGACTTTTGATCCGCTTGATTAGTCTACGCTTGTTGGCGAGAAACCAGCCAACAGCCTGTTCTCGGGTACGTGGCTTGGTGCTGTAGTCATTTCTGATTGCTTCAAGACGCTGAACGATATTTGTAGCGCATAATGTATCTTTGCTAAATTCGATATACTCATTTATCAATGTAGACGTTAATGCTGGCGGATTGCCTTGCATGTATCTTTGCAGCAATGTAATGACCTCGGATGCTGTTTCACAGCAATGACTAAGCTGGTTGGGCAAGTGTGCATCATATCCGAAACGATCGTCGCTTACGGGAACATATGCGATGGCAGGTTTTCCGGTCAGATACGCTTCTATTCCGGTAGTGCAGCCACTATGAATCACCGAATTGGCAGCGCGAATCCAGGGTATAACATTGCCTCTCTGTACAACCTGAATGTTGGATTGCCTTGAAGCTAAATATTCGTAGGGTTCTCTATTTTCAATTGGGTGAGGCCGAATAATAATGTTCGTATCTTTGAATGAGTCGGCAATAACTGGAATTAGTGAAAGAAAGCTGTCAAACAGGGTTTGTTTCAACTTAGCCCTTCCTTCGGCATAGCTCCTTTCCATTCCAATTGCACCTCTGCCTGTGTTTAAATAATTTCCATCTGAATCCCGGCTGCTAAACAGGTTGAGCGCTGGAAGGTGCGCATTTACGTTGCCAAAATTGGTATTGATTAAAACGAAATTACCATACTGCTGCTTTATATGAGTGATTTCATCCTCGTAAAAGGATTCAAACTCGGTTCTTAGTAAATCTAGTCGTGGGTTCCCACATCGATAGATTGGAATATTCTCAGGTAACTGAGCATAGGATCTAAACAACTCTTCATTTTCTTTTCCCCAGGCAAAAATATTGGAGATATAGGAGAGAGCAATGGGTGATAATCTGCGAGTATAGTAAATGTCAGGTGGGTAATGTACCAACGCCTCTTCATCCCATGCACAAATTAAATGGCCCAGTTTCGAAAGTATGCGAAACATTTTATCACTTCGCTGGGTAAAGCTTTTTGCCAGATAGATTCCGCGCGGTAGTGTAGATATCATAATATCCATTTCAGTGCGGTAGCCGATATAACTCGGTATATTGCGACTGGCCGCAATTACGGCGAGCAGTATTTTAGGATCAAGCTCCCGCACCTGGTTTTCGATTGGGATCAAAAGAGGAATGGACTGACGCATGATGGTTTGGCAATTAGATTGCAGACATTATTTGATTCCATCGGTCACTGAATGCCTTCACGACATGAGCGTCCGTGGTGCTGACAACTATTTCGTGATTCAGATATCTGGAACGAGTAGACCAGTTAAAACTGCCGAACAATACTTCCTGTACATCTTTGGACTGGGACAGAATAAATTTATTATGCATCAGACAGTGTTCAGGCATATTCGGCTGGTGAAATTTTATCTGGTTTGACCTTAAAAAAGACAAGTAGTCTTTTGATACTCTCCGATTTGTTGAATCGAGCAAAATCTCAATATTTTTAGAGCGCTTCAGAGCCTTTGTAAGTGTTCGCATCATGCCGGGTCCTTTTAGATGTGATATGGCACATTTTACGGTTGCATGAGGATCAATTCTGTCAAACAGACGAAGTGCTGGATGGGTTCGCAGGCTTGGTAAAAAATTTATTGTCCATGCCTGATCTGCATAGGGTTGATTGTGCGATGTTGAAAGTCTTGCAAATGTTCTATTCCATCGACGATACATCTGTGTGAGATATTGTTTTAGATGGCGTACTGCGAATGGATTGACTATATCGACCAGGACGTTATGACTGATGGAGTGATCTCCGATCTCGTTTATGAGTTCTATCGGCAGCTCACCTTGTCCCGCTGTAGGGTTGTAGGAGCCTACGAATGCGTGAGGGGTCGGGTGCGAAAAATAGTACACTTTACTGTGGAAGTGGGGATGCCAGTTTACTCCAACATATTCCCATGCCATCTTTTTTGAGGCCGCTATCAGTTTGATTGACGACTGGGCATGTTTTTCTAAAAAATTAATACTAGATTGATTTATTGCAATAATACGGGGATTGGCATCAACAATAATACTGATGTCAACATTACGCCTGGCTGCTTCAACTAGTGCTTCAAGAACAGCTCGATCATTCAGGTAATAACATATCCAGCTAATCTCACCTCCAGAGGGCGTCTGGTGAATCGCATGCACCAGGGTGTCGCGCAGGAGATTTGGCTGTAAATCTGGTCCGCCGAAATAAATTTGATTTGTGCTTGAATCCACGTGGCGGAGTTTACTTCAATGGAGGGATTCTTGCAGAGCTCTTTGCTAATCGTGGGGATGTGTTATTTAGAATTAATAGGGTAATCGTTTTTCAGTATTTGTCGGTGCACTGGCAATTACTTCGGAAATGCGTTGCCCTGCTTGTCCATTTCCATATAAAAAATCTGGTTCATACTTGCCATTTTCAATTTGTGATAACAGGGCCTGTTTAATTGCACCACGCTCGTAAGCAACATCGATCACATTAGGGCCTCGATCACGGCCACTTTGTCTGCTCCCAATATTTACCGCCGGCACTCCAAGGAATGTGCTCTCTCGAATACCCACGCTGGAATTTCCAACAATGCATTGGCTTCGGTTGAGCAACTGAATAAAGTGTTCAGGAGGCAGGTTCTTTACGAAATGAATGTGATCTGCATCGTGGTATTCTCTGAATGAACGAATTCCCTCTGAGGTACCGTCTGAACCAGCATCCACATTAGGCCAGAACCAGAGTGAAGGTATATTGCATTCATTAATTGCGCGTAATGTTTCTTCTACATGGGTTCGTGCCTGCAAGTACTCTGTTGTTACCGGATGTTGCATGACGATGATATACGGGTTGGATAAATCAATCGTGGCACCGACGCCGCCGAGTTGTTGTGTCGATAGCTGTAGCGGCAAGTCATCTTTCTCGCATGCTTCCATGGCGAGGTCGATTGAGGGGCAACCGGTTATATAGACTCGATCCGGTTGTTCTCCCATTTTTATTACCCTTTGTGCGGCTTGTTCCCCAGACACACAATGCACATCAGCTAGTTTGGTGATTGCGTGTCTGACTTTTTCATCTATTGAGCCAGTAATTTCCCCGCCTTGTACATGCACTAAAGGGATGTGCATGTAACTGGCGGCAATCGCTGTTGCCATGGTTTCAAATCGGTCTGCTATAGTAACCACGAAATCAGGAGACAAATCGTGAAACACGGTGGCCAGTTCAGTCACACCAAGACCGGTTGATTTTGCTGACGTAACACAATTTTCACCTTCGACAATCATGTAAACACGTCGATCAATCGTAAAGCCTTCTTTCTCAATCACCTTGTCGGCACTGCCATAACGATCCAGCAGAGCTGATGCAGCTACTACCAGCTGCAGTTGCAGATCTTTATGTTCTTGTATTGCATGTAACAGTGATCTTATACGTGCATAGCTGGGCCGAGCGGTAATAACAACGCAAATTTTTCGCATGGTGACGCTACTCCAGGTCTTCGGGTTGAAGAAGGGTATCCGCAGAAATATCCCTGCGCGCTTTTTTCCCCAGCACCTGATTTATTTCGCTAGCCGGGATGCCGGTTCCTGGTTTTCTGGTAATTATGTGATCATGCTGCAAGGTGTCTCCCTGTTTTATTTCACAATTGGTGAATAGGCTTTTCATAAAAATTTTGCGTAATGTCGCTGCCTTTGGATCAAGTGCGGACTTATCAACTGGATTTCTGGTTATGACTTCAATATAACGAATACCATCAACCAGCAGCTTAAGTTCTTTGGCAGTGATGGATGCTATTACATCGGGTCCGAACATATCTCGACTTAATGTAATATGAATTTCCAACAACTGTATTCCAACTGCAGCAGCAGCCAGGCCCGCATAAATCGTTCCTGAATGATCCGATAGACCTACCGCACAGTGAAAAGTTTCCCGAAACTGTTCTATTACGTTCAAACCGATATTTTCGGGGCTGCATGGGTATTGTGAGGTGCATTGCAATAAAGCCATTGGGTTGCCGGCGGATTTGATCATCGAAGCTGCTGTTGCAATCTCGTTCAAGTCACTCAAGCCTGTCGACAGTATGATCGGCTTATTGGTTTGAATAACACATTCAAGAAGTGGTGGATTGTTTATCTCACCTGATGCAATTTTCCATGCTGGCACGCCGATGTTTTCTAGCAGCTCCACAGCCTTAGTCGAAAATGGAGAACTTAAAAAGTGTATACCGGCTTCATCCGCATGACGCTTTAATTCAATCCATTGCTGCTTTGAAAATTCCATTCTCCGCCAGTAGTCGAGACGAGTCTCGTCCTGATAACTGAATTTGGTTCGCCAGGGTTCCAGGGCTGAACTCTCTTCATCCGCGATGTGGGTTTGGAATTTAATTGCATCTGCGCCCGACTTGGCTGCCGCGTCAATGAATGCATGCGCCATACCGAGACTGCCATCGTGACTCTGTGCAACCTCCGCTATTACAGCACAACGGCTTTCTGTTAACGGGGAATCGAGCCAGGTTTGAACATTAACTGTCATTAGAAAGTTTGCCTTATATCGGCCAAGCGAGTCTAACGTGCTGTCGCGAGTGATTGCTTAGAAGATTTATTCTGGAAGTATGAAAATGCATCTAGCACAACGTCCAGCTGTGCTCGTGTATGTGCCGCGCTGACACTGCACCGTAGTAAACAGTTACTGTCTGGTGTTGCTGGAGGTAGAATCAGATTTACATAGACTCCACGATCGAATAGTTTCTTCCACATGGTCAGGGCTTCTTCGCGAGGTCCTACATTGATCGCAATAATGGGACTGATTTCCGGGCCCAACTCATATCCCATCGCTTCCAGTCCCTGGTAGAGGACAGTAGCATTCTCCCATAACTGGTGACGCAGGGAAGGACGATTCTGAATAATCTCAAGGGCTGCACGAGTAGACGCGATCGTGCCGGGTGAGGGGGAAGCAGTAAAAATATAAGGTCGACTGGCATAGCGGACAAAATTTAATTCCTCGTGTCGACTAACACAGTAACCGCCAATCCCAGCCAGACTTTTGCTGAAAGTGCCGGTTATAAAATCTATTTCTTCTTCAACCTGCGCTTCTTGCGCAAGTCCTCGGCCAGTTTCTCCAAGTACACCCAGCGAGTGCGCTTCATCAATCAGCATTACCGCGCCGCATCTTTGTTTCACTGCTACCAGTTCCGCTAGATTGGCTCGATCACCCAGCATGCTGTAAAGACCCTCGACGATGATTAATGCATGCTGTGCGTGATCTCCGAGTCGACGAAGTCGTTTCTCGAGATCATCGGCTTGATTGTGTCGAAAATGAATAATATTTGCACCGCTTAACCTGCAACCGTCATAGATAGATGCATGGCAGTGTTCATCGAGAATAATGTTATCTCCGGGACCTACCAGGGAAGAAATCATTCCAAGATTTGCCATGTATCCAGTAGTAAACACAATTGACTGTGGTACCCCATAGAATGCCGCCAGTTCGTGTTCAAGTGCCTGATGAGTATTGTACGAACCGTTGGCCATGCGCGACCCGGTTGTTCCGGTGCCATAATTGCGTGTGGCGTTCTGGCTTGCATTGATGCAAGCATCATCGAAACTCAGACCCAGGTAATTATTGGTTCCAACCAGAATCGTGCGTCTGCCATTAATCTTGCCTTCTGTGGCAGAATATAAATCTTCAATTACAGCACCCAACGGACTATGTGACTCGTTTTCGATAAGAGAGTGCTTGTTTCCAAATTCGCGAAGTCGTTCAAGTAATTTCATGTCATGACGTGGTTTTTAAGTTTCGCAATTTCATTCGCCAGATCGGCAACAGTATTCACGTTTGGCAGAATATTTAGTGGTATTGATATATCAAAGTGATCTTCCAGCACCATCATTAGTTCCATGACTTTTACAGAATCAAGTTCCAGGTCGTCCATCAGATGGTGATCCCCAGTAATTGGAGAATCTTCTTCTGTGAACTTGTTTAAAAGCTCAATCACCTCTTGTAACAGCGAATCCAAATTCAATCTCTAGTTGCTGGTAAATGAATAAGTTAATGGTGCTTAGGGTACAGTTTGCGTAGACCATCACCAAATTCGATATCGGGTCGCCATCCTGCAGCGGGTTTAAACGAGTTCGATACCCAGTCTGTGTGCAAGAGCTCTCTGACTTTGCCAGATGTCAGCATTGGCGATTTACCGAATAACCTAGAGAATATCACATTCACCCGCGCTGCACTCTCCATGATTGTGGGTGACAAGGTTATACTATTAACCTTGCGATTAAATATTTTTTCGCCAATGATTCGTATATCAACCCATTGGTATCCGTCTTTTTTACCGTCATCAGGCTCAATGATTTGCTTACCAGTTAAGGGGTTTCTAACCATATGAGTAATGAGATTGGCCAGGTCTTCGCAATGGAGCATGGAGAACCGGTTTGCTGCATTGCCCGGGACCCATAAAATTCCTCGACGCATCCAATCGAACAGTGGACGAAGTTCGCGATCTCCAGGGCCATAAACCGCCGGAGGCCGGACGATTGTCCATGCGTTAAAGGGATGTGTTCGGATGACTTCTTCCGCAAGATGCTTGCTTTTTGCGTAGTCGGATAACGATGGCTCTCGTGCAGCGAGCGAGGAAATGTACACGAAGTTATCTACCTGGCCGCCCGCGTAAGCGGCATTTAGCAGATTACGTGTAGTGTCAACGTTGTCAGCAATAAATTCTTTTTCAGAATAACCGCGTACGCGACCCGCGCAATGGATAATAGTGTCCGCTTTAGCGATTAACTGTTTCGCTGCATCTGGGTCATGCAGGTTTCCTATAATTTTAGTTACATGCGAAGGAGTGTTGTCGGTGGATATGTTTCTGTATAGAGATCGTACAGAATGTCCCGCGTCGAGCAGGAATTTTTGAATAGTGGATCCGATAAAGCCGGTGCCGCCCGTTAGGGCAACGGTTCTTGTCATGTTACGTAGCGCGGATAAAGGTTGGGATGGGGCAAATTACATGCTTTAGCTGGCACTGTGAACGTGTGAGGTATGTTCTGCTTCGCTAATGTAAGGTTCTGACAGACCCTGTTGTTCCATATAATCTCGTCTGGCAGCCGATCGGGACAGTTTACCTGAAGATGTTCTGGGTAAAGTATGTGGAGCAACGAGCTTTACAAAGCAACGAATACCAATTTCATTTAATACCGCAGTTTCTACACGCTCAATTATATTCACTCGGTTTTGTTCATCCCGTTCACGGCATTGAACAACGACCACGACGGTTGTTTCAGCATTGAACCCCGGAGCGGAAAAGGCGAGGGAATCTCCAGTACGTACTTCCGGTTGTTGTTCTGCAAGACCTTCAATGTCCTGTGGCCAGATATTGCGACCATTGACAATGATCAAGTCTTTTTCACGGCCGGTTATAAAAATGCGGTTGTTAACCATGAATCCCAGGTCGCCGGTATTCAGCCAGCCATTACGCAAGGAATTGGCTGTTTCTTCGCTGTTATCAAAATAATGGGACATAACGCTGGGCCCCCTTACATGAATTACGCCTACTGTGCGTTCAGGTAGGCTATTTCCATCGTGATCCCGAATCTCTAATTTGTGATCTGGCAAAGGGTGACCGCAGTCGACAAATTTAGCGACTCGAATTGGTTTTTTACCTGCTTCTACAGATACTGCAATACCTTCTTCAGCTAACCGATCGCCGTCAATCTCTTCAATTGCCATGCTATGGTCAATGTCCGCAAAACTGATGGCAAGTGAGCATTCCGCCATCCCATAGCAGGGCAGAAAAGCATTCTTATCGAATCCACATTGCCGCAAAATTTGCGCAAATTTCTGCAGTGGCTCTGGACGAATGGTTTCAGCCCCTACACCAGCAATACGCCAGTGGCGCAGGTCATACTCTTTGCGTTTGTTTTCACGGATACGTCGCTCAACGAGTTCGTAGCCGAATGGAGGGCTAAAGGATATCGTTGCCTTATTGGCTGACATAATTTCCAGCCAGCGACGCGGACGCATGGCAAAATCGCGGGTGTCCAGATAATCAACGGAGGTCTGGGACGCTATTGGTACCAATACAAGGCCAACCAGCCCCATATCATGGTAGAAAGGCAGCCAGGACATAAAGCGGTCCCCGCGAACGATTTTGATCCCATCGGTAATAATTCTGGCCAGATTACTTAGTACTGCACGCTGCTTAATGACGACACCCCGGGGGAATCGAGTACTTCCGGACGTGAACTGAATATATGCAGTGTCTTCCGGAGACGCAGAAAAGAGTTCAATGGTTTTATCTACCGAATGGTCTTCCAGGCTTTGAATATCGCCAACAAATTTCATGTCGATATCCTGACAGGCCTCATTGACCATGGATAACACGGATTCCGGGCAAAATACTGCAGTGGCGTGCGCGCTGATCAGCAAATCTCTGGTCTTTCGAATATACGACACCCGGCTGCCCAATTGAATCGGAACGGGTACGGGGACAGGAATCAGGCCAGCATATTGGCAAGCAAAGAAGCCACGTAGAAAATTTGGATGGGTTTCGGCAATGATGACAATTCGATCGCCGGTCTTGAAATCCATCGAGATCAATTTGCGAGCTAGCTGTTTGGCTTCTCGTGCCAGACGTGCATAAGGAATTGATTCATACAACTGTGCCCGGCTGCCATAAAAATTGGCTCCAGTAGTACCGCTTGCGGCGTAATCTAGGGCTTCAGCCAGGTTGTTAAAATTTGCAGCGCGCAAGGAAAGCGCATTATGAGTCGGCGTAGCGGTCACAGTCATGTCGTAGTTTGTTTCCTAAAGGTCTTATTATTCAGATACTTATCTTAATTATTGTGCGTAAGCTACGTTATTATTTTTATGTGTATTTTAGGGACCTTAACTCGATTAATTTGCTGCTTAAGTGTACATCCAGATTTTTTTTTTATGAATATTGCTTAAAACCATAACTTTTATAGTATTTTAAATCGATATTCAACCTTTTTTAACGATGCAGCACTAATTTCATGGTGAGAGGAACACAAATATTAATAGAGTATTGCGATGACTTGTATAAGGTGCCGTACTCTACTGTATAAGTGGTCATCTTGGTAACATTTTATTTTATACGACCCAATTTTCCCGTAATAAGTTCAACAGGTCTGTTAACTGCCGCTTATCAAAATCTGAATGGGCTCCCAGGTCGGGTGGTCCCGGCCAACCGTTATCGATTAGCGTCAAAGACCCAAACTCACGTGGATTTTCGTACCGGGGAATCACATGAAAGTGCACGTTAGGATCAACCATCATTAACATTAAATAATTAATTTTATCATAATTAAAACAATGAGTTAATCCATGTTCAATGTGCTTGATTATTTCCGAAAGTTCTGTCATTGCATCTTTGGGTAAATTGCCAAATGCTTGTTCCTGGCTATGGGCGCCAAGAACCAGGCAACCTAACGTCACCTGCTGAGGTCTCAACAGTACGCTCCAGTGCTGGTAGGATTTGATGACAGAGTCGGGGTATCCGAACTTTTCCAGCGTGGGATTCATAATGGTCGAAATTTGTCGATGTTTATTATCTGAAAATTATTTTGAATTTATGAATTGTACGTTCGTCTAACTGTTGGCAAAACCTAGAAACTGACAATCGGGAGTTTGGACTCTCCTGAGATTGCTAGTGATCTGTAAAGATCGACATTATAATAAAAGCGTCCCTGAATCGAATATGTATTTTTAACTATTGCGCTGTGATCTCTTCATGTTTTGGTCAAGTAAAAAATATCATCTGGAAGATATGACTCTCAAAAACCTGGTGGCGGCATACGTTCAGTATCCAGCTATTCAGGTCTATTTTCTTATTGCCATGCTTGGGTTAATTTATCTCACGCTGAATAATTTGTGGTCGATTTCCTTAATCGCAATCATCCTGATTGTGGCTTGGGTATACCCGTTGGTCTGGTATTGTTTGCATCGCTTTATATTGCATGGAAGTTTTTTATACAAATCGCCCAAATTTGCCAAGGTATGGAAGCGGATTCATTATGACCACCACCGCGATCCGAATGATTTGCGAGTTTTGTTTGGGGGGTTGCATACAACGTTGCCTACAGTAGCATTGTTCAGCATTCCCATTGGCTGGTCGATTAGTTCGGTAGAAGGGGCGATTGCCGGCATGGTATCCGGTGTAGTGGTAACGATGTTTTACGAATACTGTCACTGTATTCAGCATTTGCACTACACTCCAAGCAGTCGTTACCTGCGTAATATTAAACGACTGCATTTGCTGCATCATTTTCGTAATGAAACCGGAAATTATGGAATCACCAATTATTTTTGGGATAAATTGTTCAGCACCTACTACGATAAGCAGGATAATAAGCTAAAAAGTCCGACCGTCTTCAATCTTGGTTATGATGATCAGGAGGCGCAGCACTATCCATGGGTCGCTGAACTGAGTCGCTCAACTGATTAGACTCAACACTCACCTCAATTTAATCAGATTTTTCCGGAGCCGACCCTGTCGTTTTCAATTCAATCTTTTGGTCTGCATGATAAGCGTCTAAAACAAAAATTTGTTCGGGTGCCCTGGCATATCTACGCTGATGATCCAGCCTGGGTTCCACCACTTTTAAAAGACAGGCTTGATTTGCTCAATTCACGCAATCCATATTTTGAGCACGCACAAATACAGTTTTGGCTTGCGCTGTCAGATGGAGTTCCAGTGGGTCGCATCAGCGCTCAGATTGATCAGTTAACGCGGAACACGGAGCTGGAATCAGTCGGGTTCTTTGGTATGTTTGAATGTATCGATAGCCCGCAAGTAGCCGCTGCCTTGCTGGAAGCTGCTGAGGACTGGTTGCGTTCGCGAGGATGTTCAAGTGTTCGTGGGCCATTCAGTCTTTCAATCAATCAGGAAAGTGGTTTGTTGGTAGACGGTTTTGATTCGGAACCCTTCTTTATGATGGGACATGCAAAGCCTTATTATCAGCAGTTGATGAGCGCGAATGGCTATCATAAGGCCAAAGATCTGTATGCATGGTTTAATCGCACTGATTTTGAACATCCGCCCGCAATGTTGCGATTGATGGAGCGTTATGACAAGCGTGTGTCTTTGCGCAATTTGGATAAGCGCAGTGTTGAGGATGAGCTTCGACTGGTGCTCGATATATTTAACGACGCCTGGACAAATAATTGGGGGTTTATTCCTTTTACTGAAAATGAATTTATGCATTTAGGAAAAGAAATGCTACTGTTTTTCCCGCACGAGTACTTTAAGATTGCGGAGTTTGATGGTCAGGCTGCAGGCATGATCGTTATGCTGCCAAATTTGAATGAAGTGATAAAAGATCTCGATGGGAAGTTGTTATTTTCTGGAATTTTAAAATTATTGTGGAGACTGAAATTCGCACCTCCAACGTCAGGTCGTGTTCCACTTATGGGGATTAAGAAAATCTACCAGAATCAACTGGTCGGATCTGCAATTGCCTTTATGCTAATTGGTCAGATGCAACAAACAATGTTGGATAACGGGATTGTCACGCATGAAATGTCTTGGGTGTTGGAAGACAATGTGCGTTTAAACAAAATTCTTGAAAGCCTGGGCGGGTACCGTTACAAAACGTATCGGGTATTCGAAAAGTTTTTACAATAATAATTCGTCCATAAATTGTGAAAAACCACTGGAACGCCGTCGTATTGGCTGGGGATAGACTTGAACATGACCCGGTTGCAGGATTTGCCAAAGTGTCTTGTAAGGCTGAAGTTTCTATCGCAGGGAAGACGATGCTGGAGCGAGTAATATCCGCATTGGCAAATTCGATTTCGGTTGGTCAGATTATCACAGTAGGCCCAGATAAAGATGTTCTCAAGCGCAATGCCTCGTTGCGTGCTCTGATGAGTGAAAATAATGTATATACCATGTCTGCTGCAACGGGCCCCAGTTTAAGCGCGCAACAGGGTGTACTTCAGTCTTCTTCTTACCCAACATTGATTACAACATGTGATGTACCTTTGCTGACACCTCAACTTGTCGATCAATATTGTCAACAGGTTTCTGCCTTGAATGCTGACTTTGTTATTGGTGCAGTAGAGCATAAATATATTAGAAATCTATTGCCTTTATTGAAAAAAACTACGTACCAGTTTGGGAAGCAGCCTCTATGTTTTGCAAATCTGTTTGCAGTTCTCACCGAGTCAGGAATAAAGGCTATTAATTTTTGGCGTACAATCGAAACCAGCAGGAAAAAACCGTTGGAGGTTATCAGGCAGGTAGGTTGGACAAGTATAATGCGTTATAAGCTTGGGGCTCTCGATACTATGCAGGCTGCGCGACAATTGTCGTGTAAAACAGATGCCAATATCATAATCGAGAAGTTTGCGTATCCGGAGTTGGCTATCGATGTTGATTCGGTAGATGACTATAAAATACTGCAGGAATTTCTAAATCAAGAATGATGGAAAAGATTGTTACATACGGGCAACGGCGGGCTGCTGCCACTTTTCTATTAACTCCTGCGCATATTTAAGATCCTGCACAAAATCCAATTCGGCCCAGTCTTTGCCGTGAATAGAAGCCGTGCCAACTTTCCCTTGTGCGGCTAATTCGTCAATTACGGACAGGTACCATTTATGTAAGGATTCCTGGTCGTACATCAATCGTTCTATCTGGCTTTTAAATAGTGCCGCACCTTCTGAATCAAAGCGAATGATACCAATTGATTCGCCATTTACCTGATGCTCTGGTAATTTCTTTCCGACAGACAATAATTGTGACTGGTCGCTGATAATTTTCATATCGTCGTCGTCGTATTGTTCTTTGTGATCGGTAGCTAATACAATTGGATATTCAGGGGCGTTGATAAGTTGTGAAATAATTGCCGCTTCAAATAGGGTGTCTCCATTCAACAGTATAAAGTCATCATGCAGATGGTTGCGGGCAATCCAGCAGCTGGCCAGGTTATCTGCTATTTCATAAAAAGGGTTGTACACTGTGATAACACTATCGCCGTAGCGGTTTTTTAGAAGTGAGCTTACGCGCGGTGCGGCATAACCCACAACCGCTATAATTTGTTCAATTCCTTCTGAAATTAATGTATCGATTTGCCATTCGATTAAGCATTTGTCACCAAGCGAGAGCAGGCATTTTGGAGTCGATTCGGTGTAAGGAAGCAAGCGGCGTCCCTGTCCCGCGCATAAAATTATTGCTTTCATGAATGCCTGAAGAAATATGGTGCTGGGAAGTGTACCTTGAAGCAGAAAATGGCGCTAGATGATGAAGCTAATTGCTTTACATTATACTTAGTTGTGTACTGACGCCAAAATTACGATCCAGGCTTGATATTTTGCTTATTGCAACCTATTTGACACGTGAAATTCTGAGACCTTTCATACTCGTTTGTGGGGTACTGCTGTTATTGATGGTGAGTTACAGCGCCTTGGGTTATCTGGCGGACGCGGCCAGTAGTCTGATCCCGCCACAGCTGCTAGTGGTATTAATCCTGGCAAAAACGATTGCGGCTTTTGAATTGTTTTTGCCGCTAGCGCTATACATTACATTGCTGCTTGGGCTCGGAAAGCTTTATTCGGATCAGGAAATTAGCGCGTTACAGGCGGCAGGCATGAATATTTTTGGCCTGGTGCGAGCGCTGCTCCCGCTCATTTTGATTGTTTCTATACTTACGGCACTGGTATCGCTCTTTGCTCGTCCCTGGGCCTATGATCTGCGCTATAGCGCGAAAAACCAGGCGGAAGAAACGTATGATTTCGATCGGCTCGAAAGCGGTTATTTTTACGAAAACGAAGATTCAGGCAGGGTGTATTTTGTCGAAGAAATTGACAAAAGTACTTTGGGCCTTAAAAACGATATTTTTGTTTATGAGCTTAAAAATGGTTTTGTTCGTGTAATTTATTCCGACCAGGCCTACCATGTTGTCAATGATAAAGGAGAACCGCCGACGATGGTATTTCTCGATGGGACGGCTTATCGGCTTGAAGAGGATGGGAATGACACGGTTCTTAATTTCAATCGAATGACGGTATTGCCTGATGAGGAAGAAACGTTAGCTGAGGAATTCAAGCGTAAGGCTGCTGCTAGCTCCTTACTGGCGCGATCAAAAGTGCCGAATGAAATTGCCGAGTTCCAATGGCGTGCAACCTCTGCGGTGAAGGCATTTTTGATGGCTTTAATTGCAATTTTCTTAGCTAAAACCGGGCCTCGTCAGGGTCGGTATGGCAGGCTAATTGGTGGCATTCTTTTGTTTTTTTTGGTGCACAGTGGAAATTTGATTATCAAGACATGGATTGAGCAAGGTAAGCTAAGTCCGGTGCCTGGAATGTGGAGTGGTGTCATAGTTCTGCTTGTGCTGACCTTTGTATTCAGCCGAAGATACGCGTAAGCGATGTTTATTCTGCAACGCTATATAGGAATCAACGTTATACGGGGTTTTTTCCTGTTAGCCCTGATCCTGGTTTTCCTGTTTTCAATTATTATGCTGATCGAGGAGCTGGATGACGTCGGCACCGGTGCCTACACATGGGTGCTCGCGTTGCAGTATGTAGTGTTGCATACACCTAAACTATTATTGGATTTTGCGGCATTTATTAGTTTGGTGGGTTCGATTGTGGCATTGGGCGCATTGGCTGGACACCAGGAGCTAGTGGCAATAGAAAGTGTTGGGGGGACGCCTCGAAATGTTACTACTGCAGTAATTGTTACAGCAACGGTTTTGATGATTGTAGTGTTGGCAATTGCACAATTCATTATTCCCATTAGCGTACACCGGGCGGATGTTGCAAAAACACTGGCAACGCAACAAGCACCGGATTTTGTGAGTAAAACAGGGTATTGGTCTCAAAATGAAGGAAGTTTCCTGCATGTTCGGTCGATTTCGTATGGCCGGGTGCCTACTAATGTCGAAATTTACGAATTCACTAAACAGCATAAATTGAAACGCTATTTATTCGCAAAATATGCTGAAGTAAAAGCAGATCAGGAGTGG
>CAJIBE010000111.1_pt1 | contig 44711 bp, 39 predicted proteins | sample 9199301 | NCBI WGS metagenome assembly CAJIBE01 (sample SAMEA7708291, study PRJEB35096) | sediment metagenome | biome: marine neritic benthic zone biome [ENVO:01000025]; feature: sediment [ENVO:00002007]; material: shallow marine sediment [ENVO:03000034] sea grass bed [ENVO_01000059] ... | reverse complement strand
TCAGAGGCGCTCACCGAAACCAATCGCTGCGGCTAATTTATGCAGTTCATCCATAGAACGAGGAAAAATTAGCGAACAGGTTATGGAAAGATGTATAGAGGTGTTAATTAGTGGCTTACTGCTGCCTAGCTAGCTAATTACCACTCCTGCTATACAACGCCATACCGTGGTTAGCACGAAACCATATCGTCGTTAGCACGAGACTATATCGTCGTTAGCACGAAGCGCCCTTATCTCGTCATTCCCGCGAAGGCGGGAATCCAGCCGTCCACTATGGCACAGCCATGCACACCGTCATTCTGGACTTGATCCGAAATTCATACTAATTGAAAGATATTTGGGCAATCGCTTCTCGATGACTAGTTTGCAGCTAGCAGCCAGTCGCATGTCTGATGCCCGATGCCGGAATCATGACTGATAGTTAAGCTTTTTTAATAAAATATTGTGGATATGAGTGTAACTTACACTTCCAATAGATCATCAGATTAAAAAATCATAACCCATTCAATTTTTATGTCCGCTAACGGCCACAAGCAGACTTAAAGTTCATAATATTTAACCAATATTTCTTCCGGTAGCCAATTACGTTGCAACCAAATACAAAGGTTTGCATGTAATAGATTCCACCACAATATTCCATTGGTTTTGGTTTCAGTTGTTCTCATATGATGGATAGCGATTTCTGATGCCATTGCTGAGATACTGTCATACGGGTCAATAGTTTTGTATGAAAAAAAGTCATCCATAATGACTGCGATTAGCCAGATATAAAACCAATATGGTGTTATGTTATTTACATCCTCTATAGCAATTTCTCGCTCAATAGCCCACCATTGATCGACTAACTGTTCCTGAGTCATTGTAATATTAACTGGTTTTGACGGCATCGTATTCAGCAAAGAAAGTGAATATTTATAAATTGCCAGAGGTGTTGTTATAAGCAATATCACAACTAACATGATTAATATTAGTATTGCTTTTTTAATCATACTTACTAGTTTTTTATAAAATTCTACTAATCTTATTCAGTCAAATAATCGCTTACCCGCTCAATAGCGGATGTAAACAATTGCATTTTCTGTAAGCCATACCAACCAAATATTAGGCTAGCCTAAACTTGTTTCGCAATAAGTGTTTATTTGTCGAGAACAGACCTAAACCAGCTTTGTATAATACGTAATCGTTTCTGATTGAACCCCTTGACTACCGACTTTTATAAGCCCGCTTCCTTTTATATGGGTGCCTGGAATTTCCCACCAACACCAAGCAGTAACAATCCCTCCCTCTTCTTTTGTCACAACTTCTGAGAGTTCCATAAATGGATCTGGAAGATTCCCGTCACTAAGATCTGCAACTGTTTGTTTCATTCCTGCCAGATAGTCGGCAAAATCAGTTTTCGTTATCAGGCCCGCATTAGGATCATCGAACACGTAGTCATCGGAAACAGATCTCAGAATGATTTCCGCATCGCCTTTTGTCCAACCTTCAGCGTAGAGACCGAGTGAATCAATTGCATTCATGTTTTAATTTCCTTAGGTATCACTTCTTGATTTTAGATGGTAATCACTTTGTCGTGGCGTTTATCAACTCCCAATTCAAACCTATACTACCCATTCGCCACACACCTAAAAGGCAAGTGCATTTGTGATTTTTTTTGATAACATATAGTTATTTGTTGAATTTAACGCTCATCCGGTGAATAGCGGTCACGATCTGCTAATAATATTTCGTAAATGCTTTTAGCGCAGACGCTCATTGATTCTGCCGCTGCTCTCATAGATTCGTCATCGTTAAACCACTCGAATGCTTGTAATACTTCGTTCTTAGTAGCGCCCAAATTTATTATCTCGTTAATGACCTCATCATCAATCGGTCCAAGTACTCTTTGAATTTCTTGAGCTGTCGCTGTCTTGTGCTTAGTTGGATTTTTCATGATTACAACCACTGTTATTTTTTAACTTCATCTTCACGATAATGTGGGTCAGTCCAACATCTTGGTAAAATCTCACCCGAAAGAAAGATTAAATTTGTTTTTTTAAACTTCTCAGGATCTTGAACTTCTTCCCCATAGTGATAACGACCTACTATAGCTTCGTGAAATGGGTTAAATAAATCTGTTATGCTTAAAACCTCTACTAAATGTCCATTAGATAAATCTTTAAGAAACATATTATCTCCAGAAATGTTTATTGTTTCACTATATTTATATACGCTATTTAGTCATTATTTGGGAAGATCATAAAATATTTTTATATCCGCCTTCCTTTTTATTTTTAATGCAAATTTATTCAAGCTCAATCATTTGCCCACTGGCATTAAATAAAGCGGTTGCTCCTGGCTCGAAAAATGAAGAATTTTTCTTACTGCTTTGTCATTAAATGCACCAATTACGGCAGTTTTAAGACCTAATGCCGTTGCTTGTAAAAATATATTTTGTGCAACATGTCCTGCTTCCATATGTACATAACGGATACCGCGTTGGCCATACTTTTCAGTAGTACGTTGATACACTCCTGAAATAACTATCATTGCTGCACCATCCTTAATAAACTCTTGTTGCAACGCTGCTCTCGACAAGCTATCACGTTGGTCTGACTCCGAGATGAGGCGTAACGCATTCTTTGTAGAATGGAAGCGGTAGACTCCTTCGTCAAGACCCGAAATGTTACCTACGACCAAGTAGATTTCTAAAGGATATAGAGCACCCGCCGATGGCGCTGTTCTTAATCCTTGTTGATTGGTTACCCCTTGTGCTGCCCACATTAGCTGTGAGATCTCTGCTAAGGTTAAATTCTCAGGCCGATACTCGCGCACTGACCGGCGTCTCAGTAACGCCTCTTCTACTGCCATATTGCCACTCAGATTAGGCTTGGGCAATTCCAATAGTTCGGCATTACTGGCTGGGCTGCTAATATTAGTTGCGGCAGCCGCTATTGAAATTATTTTAAGTAGACTAGTAAGCATGCCCTTGTATTTCTTATGATTGGCCTATAAAAAATTATTACTTTTAAATACCAGTATATATAACCTCATTTAAATTAATAATCCCAAACTTCAAGCTAAAGAGTATATGGAGTACAGACAAATGTACTGACGAAAATCAAGAAAAAGCAAGTTGAATAAGGGCTTTTTTGAAGTGCTTTAATGCGATATTAACCAACAAAAGTAGATGGTATTCTATATCCACAAGCACATGAAATTACTTTACTCTGAACTTGATGCCCATTCCAAATGTTGCTTATTATTACCATCAAAATAGGTTCTGGCACCAAATCGCTCACTCTGGTTGTTGATAACTTTATTTAACCACAAAGCATCTTCTCTGGATGGTTGACTAACTTTAAAATTTTTTATATGTGTTGGAATCATAATAAATTCTACTAATTTCAAAGACGATAATTCTATTCGGATGAAATACATCATACCTAAATCGCCTCTATAAGCTTCGTGCCCTGAAATTCCTTCATAGTCATTAATAAAATCACCACACCCATAAATAATTGGTTTATCTTTATAAACTTCAATTCCTTTTATATGATGAGAAGAGTGCCCGTGAACCACATCCACTTTCGCATCATCGATTAACGCATGTGCAAAGCTTATTTGTTCGTCTGGTATTTCATACCCCCAATTACTTCCCCAATGAATCGAAACGACAGTGATAACGTTTTTACTTTTAACTTTTATAACTTCGTCTTTGACTTTCCGTATTGAATCTGTTGATAAATCTTCTAAGAGATTTATACCTGGCCTATCTGTCGTGGCTCGCCAGTCATATGGTATGCCGCTCGTACACAAGCCATACGAAAATATGGCAACCCTTCCCTTTTCCCCCACATCTACTATAGCCGGAGATTTTGCTTCTTGGTTGTTTTTTCCTGCACCTGAAAATTTTATATTTGCTGCGCGTAGTGTATTTATCGTTTCATCCAATCCAGTATATCCCCAATCTAATACGTGATTATTCGCAAGTGAACAATAATCTATATCGGCTGAATTTAAACACGAGATATTCTGGGGATTCATTTTGTAGTTAATGCCCTTACCTCTCCAATAATCACTACTTTTAGTTACACTAGTTTCCAGATTGATTATCCTCACGTCTGTGCCCATACGTTTCATCTGACTAATTGCATCCCCCCAGATATAAGAATCACTTACAGGTTTTTGTATTGCGCCATTCCTTTTCTCTGCAATATCCACATACCCCTTAGCGCTTTTTAGATAACCCTCATAAATTTTAGGATCACCAGGGTGAGACATGACTTGATCAATGCCACGACCCGTCATTACATCACCACACATAAAGATAGTTACGAAGTTATCCATTTACGGTATTAGAGTCATATCTAATATTTAAGCCAGATGCTTTAGCGAGGTTTAAATGATAGTAATAAAATGTCTTATTCCACTTGTAAAGAACTATTAATAATAACTGTGTTTGGTGGGTACAGACCGATAGTACCTGAACATATAATTGATATAAATCAAGTAACTCCCGAGTTAAAAATATACAATCAAGTATTTCTTCTCGCTGTGTTTTCATTGATGCTAACTTCTCATTTTTAGAGGGAAATGTGAAATTCGAGCTTTTATCTAAAGTCTTTAATAATGGTGGACCATACCCACCAAATAGAAATTCGAGATCAACACATTTAGATTCAAAATATTGGTGAAAAATACCAAGTCAAAAGGTGATAAAAAATGGTCCGCGAGAGTTACGACAGAAAGTCATGCGCTTGAACTCGAGGAAGGCGTATTCACCTGGAAAAATCCAAGAAAGATCGCGTTCTCTCTAAAGAAATCGGCAGATATGAGCAAGCATCGCAAAGCAGAACCGTTTCGTTCCGCCATGTCCATGTTGGTTTTCTATATCAATAGAGCAGGAAAAAATCTGGACAAGGAGCAAAAACGCGTTTTAGAACTGGCAAAAGATGAGTTACGTGATATATATAATAAAAAGTGAGACAAGCCATTTTCTAAGTAGATAACGAATTGGCCGGTTCTACTTGGATTTAATTTTAATTTTTTTCCTTTTTGCAGGCATAAGCTTAGGCAACATAATTTGCAGTATGCCTCGCTTATATTGTGCATCCGCGTTATTTTCATCTACTTCAGCAGGCAAAGAGATTATTCGATCAAATTGGCCATAAGCAGTTTCCATTATATAGTAACTACCTTTAGTTTCTTCTCGTGAAGCATGTTTTTCGCCAGACACATGTAATGTTGTTCCAATGACTTCAATATCAAGGTCATTGGGATCCATCCCTGGAACTTCAAGGCGTACGGACACTTTATCATCATAGTCTTTAACTTCAGCGGCCAATACACTCCACCGCGATGAATGTTCAAATATCTCGTCATCATCAGTTATCAGCTCTCCGGTCTTGGCATTTTGTCTGCGTGGTGGCACAAAAAATGTTAGCGCTTTCCCGGCACGTAACTGCAAGTGATGCCAACCTTCCCGTAAGTTATCCCACGTTTGCTCCAAACCTTCTTCAACTCTGTCTTTAAATTTTTCCAATTTACTCATCTTTAATTACATAAATTTAAGCAATAACAACGCACACAATATTCCAGCACTGTTCCTCATACATTGATACAGATCAATATCAAACTGTTTTCTATTGAATGAGACTAGTATGCGCACCTAAGATAAACTATAAATAATTCAATTTTTAGTATATTTATAATAACCAGTCTTATTGAAATTTAATAAGTACATGCAATTTAATTTAAGCGCTGAACATGGCAATTAAAAAACATGATAAACAATGGTCATTATTAACTTGCTCTGCGTCCGAATTAGTGGACGTACTGCCACTAGATGACCAGCGTGTATTACTGTTCGGTCCACCTGGGGTGGGTAAATCAACCCTGGCGGAACGATTAAGTCAAATCCTTGCAGCAGCCGATCGACCTTGCTGGTGTATAAGTGCCGATCCGGGTTCACCCTCCTTTGGCATTCCGGGTTCAATCGCCCTGGGCAAGTGGGAGAATGATACGTGGCGGGTTATCGGCACCGAAGCGATTTGTAGTCTGGATGCGGGGCGTTTTCGTTTACCTCTGGTGTCTGCAGTACGAAGACTGGCACAAAAACCTTTGGTTGGAACGGTTCTTATCGATGCCCCAGGCGTGGTGCGAGGCGTAGCTGGCAGAGAAATGCTGCATGGATTAGTCGAGGCAGCAAATATTGACATGGTATTGTTCCTGACCAAAACAAACCGACCAGAAAAATTAGACAATGAACTAGGTGCATTAGTCCCAAAAGTATTTGTAATAACCGCTGAAGCAGAGGCGATACGTCCCGGGAAACGGATGCGGGCTCGGCAACGAACTGCGCGTTGGAATGCTTACCTAACAGAAGCTATCGAGCAACAAATCGACCTTGCAGAATTGAACGTTGTTGGCACACCACCACCGTTAGGGGAAGCGAGTGCCTGGGTCGGAAGACAGATCGCATTGTTGAAAAACAATCAGACCGTCGCAATGGGAGAAGTACTACAACTGGAAAATAACTTACTCAGCGTCCTCGTGTGCACTGAGACGAAAGAATTCGACACTTTATTGGTACGTGATGCAGTACGTACGATAGAAGGCTTTATTGAAACCGCTACTCCCTTTGCACGCGAGTCGCTGGAATACATTGCTCCACCATCTTCAATGCCATCAATTTTATCAAGCGGTGGACCACGTGTTGTTGGTCGCGTTGGCGTGGTCAATGTTAGTTTGGTCAACGGTGTGTTTGGCGATCCAATGTTACATCTTCAATTGCGTTATCAGCGACGCGGGCTGTTGTTTGATCTGGGCCAAGGTGGACGCTTGTCCGCGCGCGTTGCCCACCAGATATCAGATGTATTTATTAGTCATGCACATATTGATCATATCGGTGGTTTTCTATGGTTGCTGCGCTCCCGAATTGGTGAATTTCCGGCATGCCGACTTTTCGGACCACCAGGACTGGCTCAGCACATTCAGGGCTTTGTTGAAGGTATCCTATGGGATCGCGTGCACGAGCGAAGGCCTTGTTTTGAAGTATCGGAGTTACATGGTGAACGTTTGAGGCGTTTTTATGTTCAGAGTGGATACCCCGGTCCGCAATTTATTGACGAGGCACAGATACATAATGGAATATTGATTGAAGAGCCTGAATTTCGCGTGCGGGGTATTATGCTTGATCATCGTACGCCGGTCGTCGCTTATGCATTCGAACCCGCAAAACAGGTCAACATTCGAAAGGATCGGCTAATGGCACACGGATTAACTCCCGGGCCATGGTTGACTGAATTGAGACAATGTTTATTCAGCGACAATAAAAATATTACACTTCCCAATGGAAGTGTGGAGTCTGCAGCTGTGTTGGGGGCAGAATTTGCGCTCATCACCCCTGGTAAGAAGCTGATATATGCAACTGATTTCGCCGATACACCAGGCAATCGTCAACGTTTGACGGCGCTTGCAAGGCATGCGCATACCTTTTTCTGTGAAGCTACGTTTTGTGTGGCCGATAAAGAGCAGGCAATGCGTACTGGCCATTTGACGACCCACGCCTGCGGTGAAATTGCTACCGAGGCCGAGGTTTCACGCCTGGTGCCATTCCATTTCTCACGTCGATACAGAGCTGATCCTCAACAGCTTTATGAGGAAATACAAGAAGTATGTGATCGTGTCGTGGTGCCAGTATCAATGACGCTATTTGAATTTACCAAGAGCCCGGAAAGAGAAGTGGTGGCATCCATTGATAGCGTATAACTGTAATACTTGGATCTTACTGCCTGTTTTTTAAATATGAATAACCGTAATCTCTAACTGTCCTTGTGATTTTTACCCTCAATTGGCCAGTAACCGTCATAACAATATTTAAATATTTTATTTGTAATATCATATCGCAAATAATGTAAAAACACCTTACTATTACCGTCATCGACTCGCAGGTGCATTCTCAGTTACTATAGTCTGAAGATTTAAAACCTATATAATAAAAATATAATTCCCTTGCATCAATGCCGCCTAGCGTTAGTATAAACATTAGTATTACTTTAGAAGACAAAATTGCCTTTCTTAAAAACCCACACATATATCCTGAAAAACCAAAACAAATAAAAGCTATAGAAACTCATATGTCATGGGTTTTTTTTACTGATAAATTTGTTTACAAATTAAAAAAACCGGTTAAAAGCGACTCACTCGATTACTCCACACTTACAAAAAGGGAGATAAATTGTTATACCGAAGTAACACTGAATAAAAAATTAGCGCCAAATATTTATCTAGGCGTGATTCCTATCACTGTTGGTATTGATGGAAAACTGGAATTACAAGGTGATGGGGATGTAGTTGATTGGCTCGTAAAAATGCGGCGCTTACCGATTGAATGCATGCTTGACTATATGATCCAAAGTGATTCTGTTAAAAATACTGATGTAGTTAATTTCACCAGGGTGTTATCTAATTTTTATAAAGAGGCGAATAATGTCAGTATTACCCAATCGGATTACTGCGATCGGTTTAAAGAACGAATCCTGATTATCCGCAACGAACTGTTATCACCACAATACCAGTTGTCCAAAGATCTTATAAATTCTGTGGTTAATAATCTATTAAACTTCGTACTAAAGCATTCTGACTGCTTAGCCCAACGAGCTAAAAATAAAAAAATAGTCGAAGCGCACGGTGATCTCCGGCCTGAGCACATCTGTTTGCTAAAAGAGCCAGTCATTATTGATTGTTTGGAATTCAGTCGTGAACTTCGCATTCTAGATCCTGTGGATGAATTATCATTTCTAGCACTAGAATGTGAACGTCTTGGTTCCCCTTTTATTGGTAATTTAGTGATGAAAACCTATTCAAAGACTGCAAATGACTATCCGCCAGAGAAACTAATTATTTTCTATAAAAGTTATCGCGCCTGTGTTCGAGCCATGGTTGCAATTTGGCACTTAAAAGATGAGCAAGTTCGTGACAGCGATAAATGGATTCAAAGATCGAATAGCTACCTGAAATTAGCTGAGAAATATGCGAATAAGTTGAAGTTAAAAGAATAGGCTTATTGTTTTAGCTTTCCAGAAGCTCGACTAACGATCCTCCATAATGGATGCGTTTAATAGCCTCTGATACTAGCGACGCAATATCTATCGATACTAATTTATTGCCAACCTCTTTTAAATTTTCACCAACAAAGGGCACAGTATTCGTCACCACAATTTTTTCCAGCGACTCATCAGCAAATAATTGATCTGAATTAGTTGCAAATAATCCGTGCGTCGCTGCTGCATATACCTTTTTGCACCCCTTAGCCTTACAGGCTCTGGCACTTCGTAATATCGTTCCGCCCGTACTGATCAAGTCATCAATAATGATGACATGTTTATTTTCCACATCACCTACTACTGCTTCTCCACTCACTACACCCGCACTACGTTTCTTTTCCATGAATGCGCTTGGAATCTGCCTCTTTAGATGTCGTGTTAATGCTTCTCGAAACATTTCGGCTCGTTTAATACCTCCAACATCAGGTGACACTACGACAAGGTCTTCCTCGCCTATATGCTTAACGAAATAATCGACAAATAATTTCTTCGCTTCCAGATGTTCGGAACTACAACGGAATGCGTTTTGATAAGCGGCAAGATTATGCACATCCATAACAACAACTCGATCAACGCCAACCGCTTCGAGCAGCATCGCCACATAACGCGTCGTTACTGGATCTCGTGATTTAGTTTTTCTGTCTTTACGCGCATAACATAAATACGGGATTATGGCTGTTACATTTTCAGCACCGGCATCTTTTAAAGACCCTATAAAAAATAGAAGTCGGCAAAGTTTGTCATTGACACTCTGATTTCCATCTCCATATAAGGGCTGAATAATAAAGACATCTTGATTACGAACACTTTGTAGAGAACGACACTTATGTTCTCCATCTTCGAAGTAACGCTCTTCGAGTTGACCTAACTCTATACCCAGTGTTTTGCTTACGTTTATCGCAAATTTTTGGCTATCGGAAAAAGCAAATAAGCTAATTTTGGAATTATTGTTATAAGAAGATTTTATTGTCATTCTCTAATCAGTAACAAGAAGTTGCTTTACAAACCAGTCACTAGCGAGTTTTGCGACTTCCTCCAATTTGCCAGGCTCCTCAAAAAGGTGTGTTGCTCCTGGTACTATTTCAATTTGGTATTCAGCCGTTAGCATCTTACTCGCCTGTTTGTTTAACTGGATGACTTCAAAATCATCTCCCCCAATAATAAGTAATGTTGGTGCCTGCACGTTTGGCAAGGCATCTCCCGCCAAATCCGGGCGACCACCACGTGACACAACTGCACCCACTTCTTCAGGACGTTTTGTTGCTCCGATCAAAGCCGCCGCTGCGCCAGTGCTGGAACCAAACAGGCCTATATCTAATGCTTTTGTAGATTCAGAACTCTTGACCCAATCGATCACCTCAACAAGTCTTCTCGCTAGCAGTGGAATATCGAAGCGATACTCTCTCGTGTATCGATCAGTTTCCTCTTCTTTTTCAGTAAGCAAATCAAATAGCAGTGTAGCTAAACCCGCATTATTTAGCGTTTTTGCGACAAAGCGGTTACGTGAGCTAAAGCGGCTGCTACCGCTTCCATGAACGAATAAAACGATTGCTTTAGATTGTGTGGAAATGGTAAGGCTACCACCTAACTGGTCACTTCCAGCTTGTACGATAATGTCGCTTGTTTGATAGGTTGTATTGTTTTCCAAAACGTCACTCATATATTTGATGTAACAGTATCGCTCTGCTTGTCGTTTTTTTGTGAGTGGGAAGAAAGCAGCTCACATACTTCTTCATCACTTACTTGAGAAAAATCAAGATACCATTGCCCAATGCTGTATAGCATATCGGGAACAGCAAGGCTGATTACCTGGTCTGCTTCCTTACGCATGCGGTCTAATGTATCTGATGCTCCAATAGGTACCGCAACAACAATTTCTGAGGCGCCAGTTTCCCGTAATCCTGCTACCGCTGCACGTATGGTTGCGCCTGTTGCTACTCCATCATCCACAAGGATTACACAACGATTGGTTAAATCAGGTTCCGGCAAATCATCTCGATAAACTCTGAACCTGCGTTGCAGCTCATCTTTCTCAGCAGCCGCTACTTGATCGATAGTTTCATCTGAAATGCCATACATATCGATAACATTTTTATTCAATATTTTTGCATCACCCGTCGCTATTGCGCCCATTGCAAGCTCTCTATGGCCTGGCACACCAAGTTTGCGTACTAGCATTAAATCTAATGGTGCATTTAGGGCTTTAGCCACTTCAAACCCAACCGGAACACCTCCACGTGGCAGCGCCAATACGATGACTTCCGGTCGATTAGCATAAGATTGCAAGGCTTTGCCAAGTAAGCGCCCTGCTTCTGTTCGATCAGTAAATGGCAGTTTTATATTGTGTTTTTCCAATTAGCGTCACCAGTTTAGTACTATCCACAACTACCTGAAAAATCGAAGAATCTTAAACACGTTTGCCAATTCTACGCATTAATTAAAGTTCAATAATGTTATACAAATTAGAAGTAATTTTACTGACCAAAATCAAAACCAAGCCAAATAGAAAAATATTTCACTATTACCCTTTTATGCACACTAATGGTTTAAGGCGAGCAACTTTCTTGGAAAGTCCTGCCTCATGAGCGGTGTTTACTACAGCTGATACGTCTTTGTAGGCGCCTGGTGCTTCTTCCACAATTCCCCATAACGATGGGCTTCGAATAATAATACCTTCGCTTGTTAATTGATCTACTAAAGCCCGACCTTTCCAGGTGCGTTTCGCCTGATGCCTGCTCATTCTGCGTCCAGCACCATGGCAGGAAGAACTTAGTGAAAGTGTTTCTGCCTCTTTAGTACCCACTAACACATAAGATTCTGTCCCCATTGAGCCCCCAATCAGAACAGGTTGGCCAGTGCTACGAAACACACTTGGCAATTCAGTGTGATTTGGACCGTATGCACGTGTTGCCCCTTTGCGATGTACAAATAGCTCTTTTTGTTTGCCATCGATATTATGTGATTCTGCTTTGCAAGTATTATGGGAGACGTCATAAAGTAAACTTAGCTTTGTTTGCGGAAAAAACTCAGCGAATACTTCTCTTGTGAGATGTGTGATAATTTCTCGATTGGCAAATGCACAATTTACCGCAGCACGCATGGCGCCTAGATATGATTGCCCAAGAGATGAATTGATGGGAGCGCATGCAAGTTCGCGATCAGGTAATGAAATACCGAATTCACTAGCAGCAACCACCATTTTTTTAAGAAACTCTGTTCCAATTTGGTGGCCTAAACCACGGGAACCACAATGTATGCTTACCAAAACATCATTGACATTAAGTTCAAATACTTCAGCAATACGAGAATCATATAATTCAACTACATATTGAACTTCTAAATAATGATTCCCAGAACCCAGTGTTCCCATTTCTTCATGTTGCCTTAATTTGGCGTGTTCAGAAATTTCTTCCGGTTTCGCACCCGCCATACAACCATGCTCTTCAATGCGGTCTAAATCAGCTTCTTCGCCAAGTCCTTGACGGATAGCCCATGGCGCACCCTCTGATAACATGGCGTCCATCTCCGACATATTTAGAGTGATGCTTCCAGTGCTTCCAACCCCAGCAGGAATGGTTGAGAAAAGCTTATCTGCAATACCAACCTTCACCTTTTCTATATCTTTACGAGTCAGTCCAGTATGTAAAGTGCGTACTCCGCAAGAAATGTCGAACCCTACGCCACCTGCAGAAATAACGCCGTCAGCGTCTGCATCAAATGCAGCAACGCCACCAATTGGAAATCCATATCCCCAATGTGCATCTGGCATTGCATAGGACGCTTGAACGATTCCAGGCAATGTTGCTACATTGGTTACTTGTTCATACACTTTATGATCCATTTCTTTAATTAGATTTTCGCTTCCATAGAGTATGGCAGGCACTCGCATCCCATCATGGGGATCGATTTGCCAAGTTAGTTTTGATTTTCTATTTAGTAGATCAAGATTCATAACAGTTACTTATTGTTATATCTGCAATAGTTCTTTAAATATCAATTATGCTTTGTGCAATCCAAATGCCATTATTATCTTGTTTGACTTTTAATGCGGTATATGTGGCGCCTTTTACTTCAACAATAGGTTTGTGTTTAGGTACACTAACTTTTTCACCTAACGCATTACCTTGTAGTTTTCCGTTAGTAATATTTACTTGAAATTTGCTAAATAGCATATGGCGTGTTGCCATTTCATACACCAAGGCGTTTAACCAGTCGATAAAAAGCAACTCTATATCGGATTCTTCACATACGACTTCCACTGCATCTTTATCAGCAATGGCCTTTGGATCTGAAATAACTGCGGTCATAGCCAAAGCTCCCTGCTCAAATGCTTCATTTATTGTATTTCCGTATCCTCTTATTCCAATATCTGCATCGTGAGAGAAATGTTCCCAACTAGGTACATTCATAATGTTTATATAAAACTTACTTTCTTATAGCGTGACAGACGATACTTAAATAACGCGCCTACAATGTTATCTATATAAATCATTTGCAACGAAGACACTTTTAAAAAGAAAACTCTATTAAAACCTAATACAAAATGGATAGGTATTGATATTAGTCAATATTAGTTACAAATAACCTTTACATATAAGTACGGATCACGATCCTCAATTCCAATTTCATCAATGAAAAGCCAATCTGCGAATTCTTGAGTTAAAGGAAATAAATTCGGCTCCATTCACGCCTATCTCACATCCGTTTGCATAACGAGTGATCGGAACCGTTAGAAAAGAATATTTGGATCAGACATTATTTTGGAATGAAGTCGATATACAGAAGAAGTTGAACAATTCTACTGGCTACTAGAACAATCACCGAATCCACTCTTCGCTCAACGGTGAAATACCCGCTAAGTTTGGCGAAAAAAGAATGCGAGCAATCGCAACTCTAGCGAATTTTAGCTGGCGATCATTTTGTCGTGGGCTGATTCAACTGCCTATTCCGACCTAAACAACCAATTCGCCATGCACAAGGTTACCCAGACTTTTTACTAAGAAAGAATTTAGATAAGAAAGTAAGTATAACCTACTGAAATTATTGGTGCCCGGGGCCGGAGTCGAACCGGCACGCCTTATACAGGCGAGGGATTTTAAGTCCCTTGCGTCTACCAATTCCGCCACCCGGGCGTGTGGGTGCGGGTTTTATAAGATGTCGCTTTCGCGACTCTTAATTTGCAAGTAATACTTATATATACAAGTATCTAATGTGTGGCTACGCCACTATTAATCTGCGACTAATACCCAGTCGCATGTGTGGAGGCGAGTACCGGAATCGAACCGGTGTACACGGCTTTGCAGGCCGCTGCATCACCACTCTGCCAACTCGCCATGGGTGTTACTTAGTTTTTAAGAAAAATTGCTCAGTCTGTCTAATGCTTGCAACAAAAGAGTGTAAAAAATATTAGGCTATAATAAACTTTAATACTAATATATAACTCATTGAATCTAATATATAATTAGTTCTTTTTTGTTGTCGGTTTTACACGCGTCCTTTCGTTATGCGGCAGCGGATTATACCCAAATTTTATGTTGTAAGTGTAATTAACGTAACACTACGTTTGCGTGTGGCTTCGCCACTATTAATGGCCTGGATTCCCTCCTTCGTGAGAATGACTTCTATCTATGAGTCTCTTCGCAGTCTTTAACGCCTGGATGCCCCCATATTCGTGAAGATGACAGACTTGCCGGATTATTCTTCAGGATCGACATAAGGAAATTTCATATGTCCAAATCGCAAGACGAGTGCTGCCAGGGTGAGTACCAGGATAGCGGACACCAGCAAGATGATGTCTTGTGGCACCATTTCTTTCATTTCCAATATCACATAACGTGTAATGGCCACGATGGCAATATAGATGGGGTATCGAACCGGTAATTTACCATTGTTCAGGTATAGCGATACCATGGTCAGCACTTCCAGGTAGATGAAGAATAGCAAGATGTCGTGCAGTTCTACTCTCGCTTTCTCGATCACCACGAATACTTCCTGGCCGATGGCCACGATGGTGGCCAGGGTGATTAATGCCAGGCCAATCCATTCAATGGCTTGAAGGAGGCGCATGGCCGGATGCGAGCATTTCAGTGTCGGTTTACCCATAATAAATAGGTGATTGGTTTTGTATCAATTAATTATAGCCAATTATGCTTTTCGAAATGAAAAATAATACGAGGCCATCGGTTAGTCTGCGTTATGAAGCACGACCTGTTGGAAAGGAATGATCCAGCCATTTTGATTGCAGCATTCCACCAGCAGACGCACCACTTCCCGCTCCAGTTCCTCGTATCGTTCGGCGGTTGAACCCGTGAATTCGGCCTCGACGATGTAATCCAGAGAAGACGCCCCGGCACGAATCATCTCGACTTCCACCGATATCAGTTCATCTTTGCTTACTTTTTTCAGCACGCCCCGCTTTACAAATTCCGCCATTTGAACAATCACCTCATAGGTGGCGATGGATTGATGCGAGTAATCGATGCCAAATTCAACTTCCACCCGATAACCCACCGAGAGGTTCTTTGGAATCTGGGCCAGGAAGGCATCCGTCGGATAGGTATGTTTGGCACCGCCCAGTTCAACGATCTCCACATAACCGGGCGTTTGTATCTTGACCTGTCCGATCACCCCATCTTGAAGTTCCAGCCAGTCGCCTTGCTCACATGGAAAATAGGCCTCGTCTTTACCGGAAGGACGCGAGTGCAAGCCCACCAGCTCTCGCACCGGAACTGTGAACTGCCCCCCGGTGAGCGAACAATTTTCAAATTCGGAATAAAAATCCAGTTTTTTTACTCTCCAGGGAATGCCGTTATATATGACGCGCTCACCTTCCTGCACGGCACCCAGGTTCAATAGCAACGTGACCTGTTCGATTAATGTCGGCAGCATCTTCAACAGACTCCAGACGAGTGCGAATAATGCCAACAATACAATAGCGGTTAACAACCAGTCGTTAACAAAGTTGAACACCATCAAGGTAGAAAACAATGCAGCCACAACAGAAAGCACATTGACGATCAAAGAGGTCAATCTCGCACCAAATCCACGTACACCGTTTTGTTTGGTCTGTAATTTAACGAGGAAACCACCAATGATGCGCACCAGGAAAAATACCAATACAAACATTATGATTCCAAACGCGAGATTGCGTCCTCGTAGTGACAGAAACTCCCAAAACCCTTGGGCAGCCGACCCAGAATCGACATCGCGTTCTTCGAGATAAGTATTGAGCTGATGTGTAACGGCTTCTTTTTTATTCAGTGCCTCATCAAGCCGTTTCTCCCAGGTCTGATAAACTACGTTCAGCTCTTCAGCAACCTGCTTATCATCGCTTTGTTCGATCAGGGGTTGTAATCGTTCCAGCGCCTGCCTTGCAAGAGTTTCCTGTTTTTTTACGGTGGATAACTCAAATCGCAGATTTTCGATTTCGCGCGCATCGGCCGTTACGGATTGCAGCATAATGACTAATGGGCGCAGCAATTTTTTAACTTCTTCTTCGAGATTCAGCTCGGCGGCTGATTGCAATTCAAACTCTCTCCTGGATATGCCGGTCGCCAACAAGTCGATTTGCTTATCAAGGGCATCAATTTTATTGCGGATGCCTTCTGCCTTTTCCTGCAGCTGTGTTTCCTGAACTCTATTGTCACTCTTTTTTAATGCCTGAGCCGTGCTCGCAAGTTCATTTTGCAGTTCCTCGCGATTTTCCAGCAGACTGGCTAATGACTCCAAGTGACGTGACACTTCATTATCTTCTTCCATTACTAATTCAGTGTCGAGGTCATTACTGGATGAAGTTCCCGCTTGTTGCTGACTATCCATCTCCTGCGCAAGCAAGGGTGCCGGCACCAGAAAAATCAACAACAAAATAAACATTTGAAAACGATTACACATAGTTACTTTTGGAATTTGTTTTTACAATTTCGATCCATCAACCTCGATCGCGATCATACGTTAAATTATTGACCAAATCATTGCGTTTATATTTATTACACAGGCTCCATTCCTGAAGAGAATCAACCATACAATGGTCTGCGCCCTGCTTCTGTTGGCATGCAATCAATCATCCACACTCACACCCTTCACGAGTAACGGCTGCCCCTGTGCCCGGCAATTCCATTATCACGCAAAACTGGTGCACCTGCTGCAGTGAACAATGACATCGCTTACCGGAAAGGCGACGCCGAGGAAGAACGTAAAGCCGTCGATAACAAGCTCAAGTAATGTAATTTTGAAAAGACTGCTAATGAAATACTAGCCAGACTAGTTTATTAAGGTGTGCGATTTGTAGCCAGTCCCTTACTTTTATAACTGGTATCGCTGGAGATATGGCTGATCCTACGAACGAAAGTACAAAGCGCTCAGCAAGTAGGAAGAGACCTTGGCGAAACTGCCGAAGAAAAAATTCTTTGCAGCGAATTATAATAGCGTTTGCAAAACTGCTTAACTACTTTCAGCGCGTTGAAATTCATATTTGTGGTCTTTCACCAATCCAGCCGTGATAACTTCAATGGCTAATTTTGCTGTCATCTGATCTCTATCCAAAGCAGGGTTTAATTCGGCAACTTCAATTCCCAGGTATTTTTCTTGATGGGGGAACATTTCGAGTGCTGCTAGCAATTCCGCCTTGCCAATACCACCGTATTCCGGAGTATTCACTCCGGGTGCATCGCTGGGATCAACTGAATCGAGATCGATAGATAAACCGAAACCCGCTGTGCCTTGGCTTGCTATGGCTATCGCCTCTTCCATGCAGGAAGACAGACCTCGTTCATTAATTTCTTGCATAAACATGGTCCGCACACCCAGTCGCCTGAGTAATTTTGCCTCATCGGCTTCAAAGCTGCGTACACCCACCAGGCAAACATGTTTTGGAGAAATTTTGGGTATTGAAGACAAAATACTGGTCAGACGACGATCCCCATAACCGAGTAAGCATGCAAGTGGCATTCCTTGGACGGTACCACTTTGGCTGGAAATGAATGTATGACTATCCATGTGGGCATCGATCCACACCAGCCCGACGGGCCCAAGATTCTGAATTTGCCGTGCTGCACCGCTCCACGTTCCAATTGCACATGAATGGTCACCACCGATGACCGCAAAGCGCTTATGCTGACGAATGGTTTTTGAAACAATTTGTGCAAGAATTCTAAGCTGCATCGATAAATAATCGATGCGCAAATTCTTATCCTGTTCGTGCAATGATGTCTTCAGGAAACACTTCCACCGTGCATTGACTCCACGATCAAATAGCGCACTTAATACGCCCATTTGCTTGATAATTTCGGGACCACGCGCGCAATCGGCGTCCGACGCCCCAATTCCACAGGCAAATCCAATTAGATCCACTGTATGTGAAGCAAACAAATCGTCTTCTGGACCATCTCTGCCTTCAAATACCAATTCTTTTGCTCTTGCTGCCATGCTTACGCCTCTACTTCCTAGAAAATAAATTTCACATTTGTGTTTAACATTTGACTATAAACTAGTGATTTATATCCCTGCTTACAAAAATAAATCATGCAAAATTCGTGCACTTTTGGCGATCGAATAAGTGAAAATTACTAAAAAAGAAATATTTATAAAGGACATAAATTAAATGAATCAATGCAGGAAAAGTGGGGCACCTGACCAAAACTTCTTGCCAGTCACATATATTAATAAAGAAAGCTAGCCCGGCATTGCAATCAAATGCGGTCGTTATCTGATTGCCAGTGTGCCTGCAAATTCTACTGATACAAAATCAATCGACGATAGTGCCGTTTATAATTTGGTAGAAAAACGGGAGGCGAAAAAAGTGTTAGCTATACAGATAAATACTTTTGCATGACACTATCGGTTTAGCTAAGTGATGTCTCCCTATTCGACAATTTGTCCATTATCCATTACAGCGAAGTATCTGGTAATTTCGCGAACAAACCGAATATTCTATTCTCCAGAATAATTGGACAATTAAGGTCGCTGTTTTTTTGCTTGGTGACTTCTACAACCACTTCAACGATGGAAGGCTGCAGTCCATCCGTTGGCTCGACCAATAGCAATATTGCCGATTTTTACGTTAACGCGTGAGCAATTGCTAATTGTTGCTGCTGACCATGATCGAACCACTCCTTATCTTTTTAGAATAGAACTTGATAGGGACAATAGCTAAAGCAATAGAAATACAAAAAACTCGGTCCAAATAGCTAATTATAAATTCTTCAAATTAGGGAATTAAGCAGCGTATATATTTTTATTCAAAATAAGCCTGCCTGCACGAATTATGCTAAAGATTTTTGGCCATAGTGGTACACTATCAAGAATTGCAACATTATATAAACTGACGTGAAGGAACTTTTTTAATTTGAATGATATAAACAAATAAAATTCTATTTTCCAAAGTTCTTTTTATAGAATCATTTTAAAAGAAATTATATATTAGAAATCGATTATTTAATTATGCCAAAAACATTGCCTATTAAAAAAAGAAAAACAATTAAAAAATCAAAGCGTGCATCGAAAGCAAACCTTAATCAAATTGCTAGTATAAATGCTGCATCCACTATTGAACTCCATATTGGAAATACAATTCGCAAGCAACGTAATTTGAACCATCTTACAATTAATGAAGTTTCGGAAATTGCTGGAATTAGTCCCGGGATGTTGAGTCGTATTGAACGCGGCGATGTTTCCGCCAGTCTCGATACATTGGAAAAATTAGCCACAGCCTTGGGAGTTCAAATGTCATCATTCTTTCAAGATTATGGGTTACACGAGGGGGGCGCTCAAAAAATTGCTAAAGGTGAAGGCATGCAAGTCGTTCGAAGAGGCACCAAAAAAGGTCATTCTTATCAGCTACTTGCTTATGAACAAGGACCTGCTAAATCGTTTGAACCTTTTTTGATTACGATGGATGATGAAAGTGAAGTATTTCCTAGCTTCCAACATCAGGGAACTGAATTTATATATATGTTAAGAGGCAAGATAGAATATCGGCATGGTAGCGAAACGTATGTCTTGCAACCTGGAGATTCGCTAATGTTTTCCGGAGAAATCCCGCATGGGCCAGAAAAATTAATTAAAGTGCCTATAGAATTTCTTGCGATTATTAATTATTCGAACGAAATGTAATTAGCTGCTACTAACCCATCATTCCCGCTTCACTTTAACAGACTTATGGCCTAGTTAGGTGGTCCGCAGCTACTGAACCGGTCCAATAATGTTTCTGTATCTTTACTGTTTTAGACTGAATATTCCTGGCTTTTCTTAGCTCAAAAATTTTATTGACAGTAACATTATTATACGTATAGTAACATAGTGAATTATGCCTGGATAATAAAATGTGTGGAATTGTTGGCTTGTTTTGTAAATCCGAGAAGATCAGATCACAGCTGGGGTTATATCTGGGGCAAATGCTGGTTGAGATGACAGAACGTGGTCCGGATAGTGCGGGTATCGCAATTTACAGGAATACTACTGCAGATACTCGAACAAAATTGACCGTGTTTAGCCCTAACTCAGACTACGATTGGGAACTCGTGTCAGAAGACCTAAGCAAGTTCTACAATGGGAATGTTAGCTTCGAGGTTCGAGCAAACCATGCAACATTTGACGTTCCTGGCACTGAAGAGGGAATTACAGCGTGGTTACATGCACAGCACGCTGATCTTAAACTGACCAGTTCTGGTCGCTCGATTGAAATCTATAAAGCGATAGGACAGCCTTCACATGTCGCCAAACTATTTAACGTTGAACAGCTTACCGGCACCCACGCGCTGGGTCACACGCGGATGGCCACAGAAAGCGCAGTTACCATTGAACATTCACACCCTTTTTCGACCGGAGAGGATTTGTGCCTCGTACACAATGGTTCGCTTTCAAACCATAATCGTTTACGTAGAATATTACGCAAAAAAGGCATTATCTTTCACACAGATAATGATAGTGAAGTCGCTGCTGGTTACATCACATCACGTTTACAACAAGGCGATGATTTAGAACAAGCACTTGAAGCTGCCATCCATGATCTGGATGGATTCTACACATTTGCGGTTGGCACAAAAGATGGTTTCGCAGTGATGCGCGATCCAATTGCGTGTAAACCAGCAATCATTGCAGAAACGGACGATTGGGTTGCAATGGCTTCAGAGTACCGGGCCATTGCAGCATTACCTGGGGCAAAGCAAGCCAATTGCTGGGAACCTGAGCCGACAAAAATTTATAGCTGGAAACACTAAAGCAAATGAAAGAATTTGACTTAGACCAAACTGATGTCCGCGAGTTGAACGCTGCTCTGCATAATGCTGAACTCACCAGCGACCAAGCAATGTGGAAGGTCACAAATACAAAAGGAAGACATGCTATCGCAGTCGGCATTGATTCTCCATTGGACTTAGAAATTGACGGCCATGTTGGCTATTACTGTGCTGGCATGAATAAACACGCAAATGTAACTATCAATGGACATTGTGGCGCCGGCGTTGCAGAAAATATGATGTCTGGAACCGTGGTGGTTAAAGGTAATGCATCACAATATGCGGGAGCAACTGCACACGGCGGATTGTTGGTAATTGAAGGCGATGCAAGTTCACGCTGCGGCATCTCAATGAAAGGCGTAGACATTGTAGTAAAAGGAAACATTGGCCATATGAGTGCATTTATGGCGCAAAAAGGCCGCTTAGTAGTTTGCGGTGACACAGGTGACGCGCTCGGTGACTCTCTTTATGAAGCTAGACTATACGTACGCGGCAAGGTTGCCAGCCTAGGCGCGGATTGCATTGAAAAACCAATGCAAACCGAACACAAAACCGAACTAAAAGAATTACTGGCACAAGCTAATGTCGCAGATATTAATGTTGACGAGTTTCGTCGCTATGGCTCTGCCAGAGCATTGTACAATTTTAACATTGATAACGTTGGGGCTTACTAGAAGGACACTTTGATGTCAGAAGAAGATATAAATTCTTGGTTAAAGGAATCTGCAACATTTCCCAGGCATGTCATTGCAGAGATACAGCGCGCAGCAAAAACAGGGCTATATGACATTCGAGGCTACGGCGCGAAGCGTCGTGTACCCTCGTTTGATGACCTATTGTTTCTAGGTGCCAGCATGTCGCGCTATCCACTCGAAGGCTATCGTGAAAAGTGCGATACTAACGTAACCATTGGTACGCGTTTTGCGAAAAATCCAATCGAATTAAAGATTCCTATCACAATTGCTGGCATGAGCTTTGGCGCATTGTCTGCTCCGGCCAAAGAAGCATTAGGCCGCGGCGCTAGCGAAGTCGGCACCAGCACTACAACGGGTGACGGCGGCATGACCCCGGAAGAAAGAGGACATTCCTCCAAGCTTGTGTACCAATTATTGCCTTCTCGCTATGGTATGAACCCGGATGATCTGCGCAAAGCGGATGCAATTGAAGTTGTCATTGGCCAAGGCGCCAAACCTGGTGGCGGTGGCATGCTGTTGGGACAAAAAATTAGTGAACGTGTAGCCGAAATGCGTGATTTACCCGAGGGTATCGACCAACGCAGTGCATGCAGACATCCTGATTGGACTGGCCCGGACGATTTGGAAATTAAAATACTAGAACTACGCGAAATCACTGATTGGCAAAAACCTATTTATATAAAAGTCGGTGCTACACGTACTTACTATGACACGATGTTAGCGGTTAAAGCAGGTGCAGATGCAATTGTTGTAGACGGAATGCAAGGTGGTACTGCTGCAACACAAGATGTATTTATAGAACATGTTGGCATTCCAATCTTGCCGGCAGTGAGACTAGCTGTCGAAGCGCTAACAGAAATGGATATGCATCGAAAAGTACAACTGATTGTTTCTGGCGGTATACGTAGCGGCGCAGATGTTGCAAAAGCGCTAGCACTTGGAGCAGACGCTGTTTCAATCGGTGTTGCTGCTTTAATTGCACTTGGGGATAACAGCCCGGAATATGAAAAAGAATATCGCAAACTTGGGACTTCAGCAGGGTACTATGATGATTACCAGGACGGTAAAGATCCCGCCGGAATTTCCACTCAAGATGAAGAACTTGCGAAGCATTTTGATCCAATACAGGGCGGTCGCAAACTTGCGAACTATTTGCGCGTTCTTACGCTTGAAACACAGACACTGGCGAGAGCCTGCGGAAAAAGCCATGTACACAATCTTGAACCTGAAGATATGGTTGCATTAACATTGGAAGCGGCAGCCATGGCCAAAGTACCATTAGCAGGTACTAGCTGGATTCCTGGCATCAATGGAATGTAAAGGACAAGAACCGCGAGAAACAAATCAAATACGATATTGTTGTAGTATATACTAACTAAAAACATACTGGGGGAGAGTTATCATGCCACAAGATTTAGCCCAAGTAGCAAAAGCGAAAGGAATAAAATATTTTTTAATCAGTTTCGTTGATCTGTTCGGCGTGTTACGCGCAAAACTAGTCCCCGCGCGAGCTATAAAAGGCATGCAAAAAGATGGTGCCGGATTTGCCGGGTTTGCGGCATGGTTGGATATGACACCGGCTGATTCAGATATGTTCGGTGTACCCGACCCTGACAGTTTGATTCAATTGCCCTGGAACCCGGAAATTGGCTGGCTCGCCTCCGACCTTTGGATGGACGGCAAAGAAGTAGAAGCTTCTCCCCGAGTTGCACTAAAAAGACAAATCGCCAAAGCCCAAAAAAAAGGTTACCGCGTAAAGACCGGTGTCGAATGCGAATATTTCCTTGTCAACCAAGATGGATCGGCAATATTCGATACCATGGATACACAGACGAAACCTTGTTATGACCAACAAGCGTTGATGCGCCGCTATCCTGTAGTCAAAGAAATTTGTGACTGCATGCTCGAACTTGGCTGGGGTCCTTATCAAAATGATCACGAGGACGCCAACGGCCAATTTGAAATGAATTGGGACTATAACGACGTATTACTAACCGCTGACCGCCATGTCTTTTTCAAATTCATGACCAAGACAATCGCAGAGAATCATGGCATGCGAGCAACTTTTATGCCGAAACCATTTTCCAATTTAACCGGCAACGGATGTCATTCACATATTTCCATTTGGGATAAAACCGGCAAGAAAAATTTATTTTTAAATAAAAGTGATGAACTTGGTTTATCCAAACTAGCTTACCAGTTCCTGGGCGGTATCATGCAGCACGCAACATCGATGTGCGCAATATTTAATCCAACCGTTAATAGCTACAAGCGAATAGATGCCCCGCGGACGACTTCTGGCGCAACTTGGTCTCCTAGTTCGATTACCTATTCTGGCAATAATCGCACTCACATGATACGCGTACCAGACGACGGCCGTTTTGAATTACGTCTAATGGATGGCGCCACGAATCCTTACCTCGCGCAAGCCGCAGTTATTGCGGCAGGGCTTGAAGGAGTTAGTAGTAAACGTGATCCGGGAGCACCAAGCTTCATCAATATGTATGAAGAGGGGCACAAGTTACGCTCGGTAAAACTACTGCCCTCCACTCTTTTAGATGCATTACGCCTGTTAGAAAAAAACAAGAAGTTACGAGAAGAACTTGGTGCTGAAGTGGTAGATTCCTATATTAAGCTAAAAACGCAGGAATGGCGTGAATATACAGCTCATCTTAGCGACTGGGAGAGACAAACCACACTCGATTGTTAAAGAAAAATTATCGATAAAGCAACACAACAAATTATAGCCTGCAAAAATCATAAAATAGATTTGTGCTGATATATTCATCTAACCTTGTAATTAATGATGCCTCTAGGGCTTTTAAAATACGGCTTCAGCAAAGGCCACCCAGCAAAGCGGCATTTCAATAAGTCAGCCGAACTCAAACCTAGTTATGACATTGTAATTGTTGGTGGTGGTGGTCATGGTCTAGCGACCGCTTACTATCTTGCCAAGCAATGGGGCATTACCAATGTAGCTGTATTAGAGAAAAGTTATTTGGCGAGCGGTAATACTGCTCGTAATACAGCCATCGTAAGATCAAACTACCTAACACCTGAAGGAGTACGCTTTTACGATGAGTCCGTAAAACTATTCCAGGATTTAAGCAATGAACTAGATTACAACATTCTTTATTCCAAGAGAGGTCATTTAACCTTGGCACACACCGATGCCGCTATGCGTACATCTCGCTGGCGCGCTGAGGTAAACAAGCATCTTGGCGTGAATTCAGAACTTGTATACCCAGATGAACTCGCCAAGCTATGTCCACATTTAAATTTAAGTCAGGATGTACGTTATCCCATCATGGGGGCCTTGTACCACCCACCCGGTGCAATCGCCAGACATGATGCAGTAGCCTGGGGCTACGCACGCGGAGCATCGCAACGAGGTGTTGAGATTCACACTCACACAGAGGTAACCGGATTCAATATTGAAAATGGAAAGATAGTTGGCGTTAAAACTAATCGAGGGAATATCCGCTGCGGCAAAGTTCTGCAAGCGGTTGCAGGTTTAAGTTCTGAAGTTTCAAGGCTGGCTGGATTTAAACTTCCAATCAAATCTATCCCATTACAAGCCTGTGTATCAGAACCTGTAAAACCGTTTCTTAATATTATTGTTGTTTCTGGCTCTTTGCATGTTTATGTTTCGCAGTCGTCACGCGGAGAATTAGTGATGGGTTCAGCAAGCGACCCATACCCACTTTATTCAACACGTTCTACCTTGGAGTTTAAGGAAGAACTGATGATGCACCTGCTAGAACTTTTCCCATTTTTAGGGAAATTGAGAATACTCCGCCAATGGGCTGGGACTACTGATATGACACCTGATTTTAGTCCAGTGATGGGGCTTACACCGATACAGAATTATTATATCGATGCCGGTTGGGGAACTTGGGGCTTTAAGGCCACACCTGTTTGCGGAAAGCGCATGGCAGAAACACTTGCCACTGACAAAGTTCCTGAATTACTTAAGCCGTTTGAATTAGAACGATTTTATCGATTTGAGCAAGTTGGAGAACGTGGTGCAGCATCGGTCGGTCATTAAGGAGCCCCTATTATGAAAATGATGCCCTGCCCCATGAATGGCTTGCGTAACATTTCAGAATTTATTTTCGGCGGCGAAGTAGAAAACATGCCTGACCCCACTACGGGAACCCACCATGAATGGGCCGAGTATTTATTCATGGAAAATAACACTAAAGGTATTGTGCGCGAATGGTGGATGCATGTTCCAACTTCTTATTGGTTTATTGCAGAAAGAAATACAGCAACGGAAGAAATCATTAAAACCTATCCCGCTTCGGAATTGTATTCACAACGCATAGATTTTACTTAGGAATGAACAGTAAGTTGAATATGCGTTTGCCCGACCCGAAAGGTATGTATCTTGACCGCAACAAGACAATTACATTTAGTTTTTCCGGCAGGACCTATCAAGGTTTTCAAGGAGACACTGTTGCCAGCGCTTTAGCCGCCAGCGACCAACGCTTACTATCCAGATCCTTCAAGTATCATCGGCCACGCGGAATTCTTACTATGGCTGGCCGCGATGCCAACACATTTGTTCAAATTAACGATGAGCCTAGCGCACGAGCGGATACCTATCCAATTTCAGAAGGACTTAAAGTACAGGCACAAAATATTTATGGAAGCCTTGAAAAGGATTGGGGAAGTCTGATCGAATATATGGGCCGTTTTTTACCAGTAGGTTTTTATTACAAAGCCTTCTATAAGCCCAAAGGTATTTGGAAATACTGGGATACGGTAATTCGGAATTTTGCTGGCCTAGGAAAAGTAGATATAAGTGCAATACCATATTCAAGTGATAAAGCGTATCGTTTTTGTGATGTTGCCATAATTGGCGGTGGCCCAGCAGGATTAAGTGCTGCATTGGAAGCGGCGGAAGCAGGCGCAGAAGTTATTATTATTGATGAAAACTCCATGCTAGGAGGATCACTAAATTATTCGAGATTTCATGCTGATATAAACAAAACCGCTCAACTTCGACGACAATTGATTGACCCTGTTGTCAATCATCCTGCTATATCCATTTATACCAACGCAATATGTACTGGGTGGTTTGCAGATAATTGGCTTGCCGTTATGTGCAAACAACGTCTTATAAAGCTCCGCGCTAACGCTGTTGTCGCTGCGACTGGTTCTATTGAACAACCCGTTGTTTTCCGCAATAACGATTTGCCGGGGGTAATGCTCGGCACTGCAGCACAACGTTTAATGCATTTATACGGTGTAGCTCCGGGGAAAAATGCAATTGTACTGACAGGTAACGACGATGGATATGGTGTTGCACTAGATTTATTTGACAACGGCATAAAGGTTAAAGCAGTGGTTGATATGCGTGCTGTACCAAGTGTATCCCCTTTGGCTGAGATAATAAAATCGAAACATATCCGCATTTGTCAGGGAAATACTGTATATGAAGCAATTCCGACTACAGGAAAACACAGCATCAAGGGGGCCATACTACGCAAAATTGCTAAAGACGGTTTGGTTGAAAAAGACCACCAAATAATGGATTGCGATTTAATATGCATGTCGGCAGGATATACACCTGCCGCTCAATTGCTTTGCCATTCTGGTGGACAGCTAGAATACGATAAAGCAGATGCAATGTTAAGACTTACGCAACTTCCTACCCATGGCTTATCCGTTGCGGCCGGTTCATTGAATTCGATATTCGAATTGAATGCCGTGTTAGCAGATGGAAAACTAGCTGGCTGGACTACCGCTAAAGCAAATGGTTTTACGAATGAAGACCCTCCAAAGCTGCCGGAACATAAAGGTGCGAAAGGGCAAAATCATCCATGGCCAATATTCGCTCATCCGAATGGAAAAGAATTTGTAGATTATGATGAAGACTTGCAAATAAAAGATATCATTAATGCCGTTAAGGATGGCTATGATGATTTAGAGCTGGTAAAACGTTACTCAACTGTCGTGATGGGACCATCGCAGGGAAAACAATCTGCTCTGAACAATTTACGCATTGTTACCAAACAGACCAAGCGTGAGTTAAATGGCGTTACCGTAACCACACAAAGACCGCCGTTTTCACCAGAGTACATACAACACCTTGCTGGGAAAGCATTTCAACCCGAAAAACACACAGCAATGCACCATCGGCATATAGAAAGTAATGCGCACATGATGACGGCAGGATTATGGTATCGCCCCGCATTTTACGGAGATCCTAAACGTAGTGACCATTATATTGAAGAAGAAAATCTGACGGTTAGAAATAACGTTGGACTTATTGATGTAACTACTTTAGGCAAGCTAGAAGTACGCGGCCCCGATGCAGCCGAATTTCTGAATCGAATGTATACCTTTGCGTATTCGAAACAACCAATTCTCCGATCTCGCTACGTTTTAATGACTGACTCTACTGGCGCTATCATCGATGATGGGGTTGCTTGCCGCATGGATGAAAATATATTTTACGTAACTGCAACAACCAGTGGTGTTGATGGAGTATACCGAAATATGTTGCGTTGGAATGCAGAATGGCGACTACAAGTCGATATTGCAAATGTTACAGCAGCTTACGCCGCAGTAAACTTGGCAGGCCCGAATTCACGCGATGTTTTGAATACTTTAACCGATGACATTAACTTAAGTTCAAAAGATTTTGCTTACATGGAAGTACGAACAGGACACATTGCAGGCATCCTTGCGAGAATATTACGGGTTGGCTTTGTCGGTGAATTAGGTTATGAAATTCATGTTCCCGCTAGTCAGGGAGAAGCATTATGGGACCATTTGATGGTGGCAGGCAGAAAGTTTGACATACGCCCATTTGGTGTAGAAGCACAACGCCTCCTTCGCCTTGAAAAAGGCCATATTATTGTAAGCCAAGATACCGACGGATTAACTATCCCGCAGGAAGCTAATATGGGATGGGCAATCGCACAGAAGAAAGCATTTTTCCATGGCAAAAGAGCCATACAAGCGATTAATGAACGCTCTTTTAGTCGACAATTAGTAGGATTTACTTTGCCTCCTGAATCAGCACTGCCCAAGGAATGCAATCTGGTGATAAACGACAATGAAATAACAGGACGCGTTACCTCTGTTTCGCGCTCTCCTAGCCTCAATAAAATAATTGGACTTGCATATGTCTCACCCGACAAGTCAGAACCTGGTCAAATCATACAAATTAAATTGTCTAATTCTAAAATAATAGACGCTGAGGTATGCCAGACACCATTTTATGATCCAGAGAACAAGCGGCAAGAGATGTAGTCATGAGTAACGATAAGGTACAACCAAATCACTATGAACGTAGAAGTTTTATTTATCGTAAGTTTCGCAAGCTTCCCGTAACGTGGTCCGAGATGAATGGCCATGCATCTGTTCATGCCATTCACGCCCCCGAATCTGAACTTAGGTATGCGCAGCAGATGGCACTATGTGATGTTAGTTATTTACAAAGAGTAGGTTTTAAAGGTGCTGGGACTATTGATTGGCTTTCTAAGCAGGGTATAAAAATACCAGAAAATATTAATACTACAGCAATTTTAAGCAATGACTGCCTAATAGCCAGGCTTGGCGCCAATGATATTCTAATTTTAGATAGTCTTAAAAATAAAACGGATGTTCCGAATAAACTAGAGCAACAATGGCACCAAGATTATGCGCCGGATAGTGAACCATGCGGCTTCATTATGCCTCGGCAAGATAGCCATGCCTGCTTTTGTGTTAGTGGCATTAACGCTCCAGAAATATTTTCTACTTTATGCGCAATAGACCTGCGCGCAAGCAAATTTGCCAATCATGCAATTGCACAGACTTCACTTGCCAGACTCGGTGCCATCATCATTCGACATGACATCGGCAACCATATCGCTTTTTATGTGCTGACAGAAAGTGTGTCTGCGGAATATTGTTGGGATTGTCTAGACGATGCCATGCAAGAATTTTCAGGACAAGCAATTGGCTCGTCTACATTAACCAAACTTATTGCCTAGTGTTGTTGCAGCGGATTAATTGTGAATACTTATAGTGCAACGAATTTTTACCGCCTTCACATTGTTACTATTACGAATGTAAATATACCACGTCAAAGAGGATAAACATCAAAAGCAATTCCAATTCGCTCACCATCTTCGGCATATGGAATTGTTCCATGAAAAAAATATGAAGGGAACGTTACGGCCGCCCCCTCCTCTGGTTTCACCACCGTAACATCAGGTGTGTAATTTTCAGGCATCTTATAATCTGGCTCGCCGAACTGGAGCCAACCCGCATGCTCTGCAGAAGACGCATCAACCTCCGAAGGCACTCGCACGTAATATACACCACTAAGCCATGATGACTCGTGAATATGCGGTGGATGCCATCCCTTGGCACGCAGTATGGATGCAATTAGCGTTAGACGATATTGAGCAGGTGCTCTACCTAAAAAAGGGTGATTAGGATCATGTCGGACATTTTTAATGCGATGATTAATTGCCTTACGCAATGACTTTTCAAATGCGGTAATAACTTTGGATGGCTGCAGCAAGATATCTTTCGTTACTGCCCCACCATGGGTCACCCGCTCCAGTGGCTCCCATGTTAGCGTCGGGTGGTTTCGGATTTCCTGCTCCAACTTGTCATTGAAGCTTTCAATTGAATCAAACTCACTTGGGACTTCCAAGTAAACTTTTTGAATCATCTCATCATAATTATATAACTTGCGCCATTCAGCTTTCTGTTTAAGGCGAGACAATGCCATCGCTTTATATGCATTGGCATTTTGACAATAGGGCTCAAGCGCTAAACATTGATTACTTATATCAAGAGCTTTATCGGCGTCATCAAGTATTAAGTATGTTGCTGCGAGATTATATGCAGCTTCTGTACTCTTGGGATTATATTTTAGCGCAGCTTCAAATGCAGAAACCGCGTCTGACATTTTATCTAATTCTTTAAGAGCGCTACCTAAATTTGTATAAGCATTCGCATAATCTGGTTTCAGTTCTATCGCTTTCTTGAAACACTCAAGCGCCACTTCATAACTACGCTGCTCTAAATGTACTATGCCCAGGCTATTGTGCGCTTCCGCGTAGCTTGGCGCCACTTGTAATACTTTATCCAGCACTTTCAACGCTTCAGAATATAAGCACAGTTGATATTTTGTAATCCCCAAAAAATGAAGTGATGTAGGGTCATTTGGAAAAGATGCAACTAATTTAGTAAATAATTTATCAGCCTGGCTTATGCGACCAGCTTGCAACAGTTGCATCGCTTGCTGCAATAAATCGTCATATGAAATTGCTTGTGGCGCTTTATTTTTTCGCCTCTCTTTGTCTAACCGACGTCGCTCTGCTCGATTCATCGCACTCACAATGTATTATAGTTATTCATGACTGTAATCAGTAGTAATAAAACCCATGTGATGTATCAATTTAAAACCCAGACATATTCTGCTGCTTACAAACATATACTGAAAATACATAGAAAATTTATAGAATTCAGCATCTATACCAGCATAAATGTAAGGGAAATAGTTATAGTTTTACACCATATTCGGCATTTGCATTGTCCAGAGACATAATTTCCAAGTAAAGTAGAATCTTGAATCCGTTGCAAACAATATTTAAATTCCAAAAAAATAGGCTTAGCCTACTTGGGTGGCCAAGTTAGGCTAGATAGTGGAGTCTGCTATAGATAGGTTATGGCCATAGATCGCAGAAAATTTCTGGCAGCATCCTGCGCTGCGTCGTCAATGCTCGCATTCCCTCCAGCAATGCGACTATCACGCGCAGCTTATCGCTCTCCATGGATTACTAAGCAAAACACTATAAAAATTGGAATGCTCTGGTCACTGACCGGACATCTAAGTGTTATCGAAAAACCGTCACGCGATGTCGGACTATTTTGGGTAGATAAAGTTAATAGAAATGGAGGAATTGCAGGGTTTAAAGTCGAGCCGATCATAATTGATGCAAAATCCGATATGAAATCCTATCGGCAAGGCATACAAGAATTAATGATGAAAGAGAATGTGCTGGCTACTTTTGGTGGTTACACATCTGCCAGCCGGCGAGCTGTTATGCCTCTGGTCACATTAAATAATGGACTATTTTATTACCCTACCTGTTATGAAGGTCGTGAATGTTGGCAACATATAATTTGCACCGGTCCAATTGCAAATCAACATTCTTACGACCTGATTCCATATATGGTAAATCACTATGGCCCAAGAGCCTACTTCATTGGCTCAAATTATGTTTGGCCAAGAGAATCAAATCGAAATGCACAACGCTGGCTGGAGAATGCCAACGGCGCCTTAGTTGGGGAGTCGTATATGCCATTGGGATTAGGAAATTTTGACGAAATTTTTAAAATTATAAAGAAATTACAGCCCGATTGGATATTCTCAACCGTTGTTGGCGATTCTGATTTATATTTACGCAAAGAATATATAAAAGCTGGTTTCACACCGGATATTTTACCTACAGCGTCATTAACGACATCAGAAATGGAAGTAAAATTAATGGGGGCCGAATATGGCGAAGGTCATATTTTGTCAGCACCTTACTTTCAAAGCTTAGCGAACAAAACCAACTATAGATTTGTAGATCAATTTCTGGGAAGCGACTACGGAACTAGTGGTGTCACCCACTATAATATGGAAGAAACATATTTAACATTTCTTTATTTTAAAAAGGCGATCGAAAAATTAGTCAAAGAAGAAGGCGATAGCGCTATTAGCCCTGCAAATGTCCGTCGATATTCTGCAGGACTAGAATTATCAGAATTTGAATCTCCGGAAGGCAACGTACGGATAGACTCGAATAACTTTAATAGCTGGCTTACTCCTAAGATCGGCAAATTTAATTCAAAAGGACAAATTGAATTATTATTTCAGCAAGAACATCTTATACCCCCAAATCCGTATATTCTGTATCCGCAGCGGGGCGAATGCACAGCAGTTGGATTAGAATTACCCGACGGTAAACTCGTTAAAGCAGCGTCCTAGCATACCTACAAAATAGTGAATAACTGACATATTGCCTTATGAGAAATAGAGTCAAAAATATAATAAATGACATGTCAGTAGGACAAAAGGTCCTGACGGTTATATTTCTTGAAATATTCTCGTATTCGCTGGTTACTACTGTTGCACTTTCGCAGATTGGATCTGTAGGGAATGTAGTAAAACAAATGTCTGATCTTTATCAGCCCTTATTTGGCTCTTCAGAAACGATTCGCTTACAAATCCAAGAAGGAAGATTAAATCTCAAAGATATTATATTTGTAGGAGATCGGGTAGTTTACGACAAAGAAGCCGAAGAAGAATATATTGCTGCGCGTGGAAGGTATCAGGAAAATACCAATAACATTAATGAAGAGATTGATTGGTCAGACAAATTGATCAATAAAGCTACCTCTCAACCCGATGCCAGCGATAATTTAATTAGCGAGTACCAGCAAGACCTGCTTCGCCAACTCTCCAGTGTGAGACAAGCGAACCGTATTCATAGTATTCGAGCAGAAAAAATCTTTCGGCATGTTGAAGATGGATCATTTCTCATGGGTATGGAAATGGTTTCAGATGTAGAAGCCAGTGAAAATGCACTTATAAAAGAATTAGACTCATTAGTAAAAGAGTTAGACACACTCAATTACGAATCAGTTAAATACGCAGGGCGAGTTGAAAGAATTGCATCAACATTCACAATCTTAGCTTCAATTTTAACATTTTGTGTAGTTATTACGATTTTTTACTATGTTGTAAAGAAAAATATATCCAATCCATTACATGCATTAGCAGATACAATTAATTCAATTAGCGCATTACATAATGTAGAAGACTCTCCTATTGAAAAACAACTAATGTCTCGCGGTGACGAATTAGGGATGGTGAGCCGCAGCTTCAATGATTTAAAGCATGATTTAAGCGCACAAGATAAAAATTTGCGCGATGCGAAAGAAGATGCTGAACGTGCAAATCGAGCTAAATCGCAATTTCTGGCCGCAGCCAGTCATGACTTGCGTCAACCACTACATGCAATGCAGATGTATATAACTGCTCTTGAGCAGAAAATTACAGATAAAGAGGTGCTTAAAATTGTTTCAGATATTGATGCAGTATCAATATCTACGGGCCGCTTATTAAACTCTATACTTGATGTTTCTCAATTGGAAGCTGGCGCAGTAAAACCGCAAATTGAAGATTTCCCGATTCAGGAGATTTTGCAAAGAGTAGCTCGCAACTTTCGACTCATGTCTTACCGCAAAGGGATTGCTCTACACATTGTCCCTTCAAGTGCTTACGTACGTAGTGACCCTATATTATTGGAACAAATTATTGGCAATTTCGTCGCTAATGCAATTCGTTATACAGAATCTGGAAAGGTCCTATTAGGTTGCAGGCGCAGAAAGGGAAAACTGTCTATAGAGATATTAGATACTGGGCCTGGTATTCCCATACATCAAAGTGAAGCTATTTTTGATGACTTCCACCAATTAGACAATAAAGAACGGGATCGCGGCAAAGGATTAGGATTAGGCCTTGCAATTGTAAGAAGACTTTCAAACTGTCTGAACCATGAAATAGAACATTCCTCAAAAATGCAGCATGGCTCTCGATTTGCGGTAGTCGTAGGTTTAGGGAAAAAACCAACAAAAACTGCCAAAACGATAGATTTAGATGGAGGTCTGTTAGATCTAAAAAATACGTCAGTATTATTAGTTGAAGATGATTTGATAGTACTCGACGCTACCCAAAAACTTCTTACGTCATGGAATTGCGATGTGATATGTGCCAAATCCGCGCACGAAGCAAAACGGGCAATTTCAAATACAAATAATGCGCCCGACATTATTATTGCCGACTACAGTTTGCCGGAAGATGTAAACGGTGTAGAAACAATTGAATTGGTTAGAAAGGCATTAGGCTACCCGGTACCGGCATTTATTATTACTGGAGAGGCCGACACGAGCAATATTCGTAAGATTTCAGATTTTGGATTTCGTGTGCTTTCAAAACCAGTCCACCCTGCGAAACTACGTGCATTAATTTCTCACTTGTTAATCGAGTCATTAGAAGAAAAAAAACTTGCTTAATAATATAGCCGATTGAATTCCTAGATAATTGCTTAAAATTTTAGGACTTGGCAAATTTTGCAACAGCTTCAGTTCTGTTTTGCACATTCAAGGATTTAAATATGCGCGACGAATGCATTTTCACCGTGCCAGTCGTTAAACCTAACTCATCCGCAATTTCTTTATTAGATTTTCCAAGAGCCATGAGATCCAATACTTCTTGTTGTCGTTGCGTTAACTTTGAATAACCACGACTAGGCAGCAAGTTACCTTTTTCAGCGGCTAATTGGTCTTCTATAGTTTCTTCTATTTGTTCAGAAAGACCTAATACATGTGGTGGCACATAAACTCCACCAGATAAAACTAGCTTAATGGCACTCATCATGACGTCTGGTGACGATGTTTTAGGTATATAACCTACTGCGCCCGCTGCCAATGCATTACGTATTGCCGTAACATTTTCCCGCGCAGAAACCACTATAACAGGCACATCGGGTGAATCTTTGCAGATTTGCTTGATACCTTCCATTCCATTCATGCCAGGCATTAGCAAGTCCAGCAACAATAAATCAATCGCCTGCCCTTCTGACAGTAATTCTAATGTCTGGTTAAAATCATTTGCTTCAATAATCTCGACATTTTCCTCTACCAGACGCACCAATTGAACAAGACCGCCTCTAACCAAGGCGTGATCGTCGGCTACAATGATGCGAAACACTGGATTTTCGTTACCCATGATTAAGTGAAGATATAAAATTCCCTAGAATACATTGCGATCGCTTCATTTAGAGTTGGTTTGCGCTAAACTCGCTTGTGGATCGACCCTCAAACGTCAGTATAGTAGCAAATTCCGAGTAATCTGCGCTAATCTCGCCTGCAGCCAACGACTCATTACTATGTACTTGAGGATAGAGTTATATGTCGTTGATTACAATTACAAACGCGACTCTATAGACGCCTAGGCATATACCGATTTTCTAACATTCGAAACTTTGTTTAGCAACGCAGCCAACGTCTGGGAAATGTCGAGGTATGTAAATAGTCTCGATATAAACAATATTTTAAGCTCTTGAATAAGCTACTATATTTTTGAATCAGTTAATCTACGGGGGCGATTAGGCACTCGCTGCAATTACCTCTATGATCGCAATTCACTAATGGCCAAATACTACTAGCTACTGCCTATATACTTTAGTTAGCATTTATTGACCGTATCAAAAACTTATGCTTCACTATACCCCATTGGTATATATACTAATGGCCATAATCAGTAGAAATATAAAATTGAAATTCGAAGTAATGACATTCAATACAGCAATAAAACAATTCAAAGACTAATGAAATAACTACCCAAAGTGCTGAGCAAAAACTTTGTAGGTCTTGGATTGCAACTTAATTAAGTACGCCAATCAATTTTTAGGAGATTTCATCCATGAATGACAAGCCAGTTGATAACAAGAGAAGAAAGCTTCTCAAAGGCTCAGTTGCTGGTGCTACTGCAGCAGCCTTTGGGTTTCCGTCTATCTTCATCCGTAAAGCTACTGCAGCGGCGCCCTGGATTGGGAAAGGAGATAAGACTATAAAAGTAGGTTTACTTTGGTCAACCACGGGCAATCTTGCGGTCATTGAAAACGACTCAACTCAAGTTGCCTTATATGCTATCGACGAGATCAATGCCGCTGGCGGTGTTGCCGGTAAAATGATTGAGCCTATAGTCTACGACGCCAAGTCTGACATCAAAGTATACTCCGAGAAGATCAGCGAGCTGATTTTAAAAGATCGAGTGATCTCAACTTTTGGTGGCTACACGTCTGCAAGTCGTCGCGCAGTTGCTCCGATTGTAATGGCACGTAATCACCTATTCTACTATCCGACATGTTATGAAGGTCGTGAGTGTACCCAAAACATTATTAACACTGGCCCACTGGCGAACCAGCACTCCTTTGACTTGATTCCGTTTATGGCGAAGGAATTTGGTCCGAAGTGTTATTTGATTGGCTCAAACTACATCTGGCCGAAAGAGTCTAATAAAAATGCGAAAGTGTGGTTAGAGCGTGCAGGTGGTGAGATTGTTGGGGAAGACTATGTTCCTCTTGGCAGTTCTGAATTTACGCCAGTATTTAATAAAGTTCGCCAAGCTAAACCTGACTTCATTTTCTCTACAGTAGTTGGTGATTCAGACATTGCAATGCACAAGCAGTTTTTACAAGAAGGATTTAAATCTGACAAACTGCCAATCGCTGCATTAACCACGGGTGAAATTGAAATTCGCGCCATGGGTCCGGAAGCTGGCGCGGGTCACTTCTTATCAGCACCCTATTTCCAAACATTGGACAACCCAGTCAACCACAAGTTTGTAGACGGGTATTTGTCCAGTAAGTACGGTGGTGGTGGTGTTACTCACTACAATATGGAAGAAACATACTTGTCACTTTACGTCTGGAAATATGGTCTGGAAAGAGCGCTAAAGAAAACAGGCAATATTGAAGATATTACACCACGCATGATTCGTGATGTTTCTGGTGGAGTGAGAGTTGAAGACGATGTCTCGCCTGAAGGCTTGATTTGGATTGATCCAGACAATTTCAATTGCTGGTTGAAGCCAAAAATTGGTCAATGTGGTTCAGACGGTCAATTCAAAATTGTGAAAGCCGCCCCTGAGCATGTAGAACCTGATCCAATGTCAATCTATCCAGAACGCGGCGTATGTAAAGCGGATGGTCTACATACACCCGATGGAAAGATTAAGAAGAACGTACTGTAAGTAAAAACTTGTCGCGCGTGAGTAGCACACCACTACTCACGCAAGACAGCGCAACAATCTATCTTTAAATGTAGAGAATCAGTTATTAAAATGCACGCTATATTAATTCTTATTCGTGCTATAAAATAAAAACAGTAATGCGATAAGTCTTACCGATAAATTAAGTTGCTTAACGGGTACTATTTCAGGAGGAATTTAGCGAATGAGCATACATGATTTTTGGACTCCATTTTCTTTGTTTCCGTTTTTAAATTCCTTATTTATCGGTATTAGCTTAGCCAGTATATTTTTTATCGCAGCATTAGGTCTCACTATTATCTATGGCACCATGGGTGTCATCAACATGGCGCATGGTGAGTTCATCATGTTAGGCGCCTATACAACCTACGTATTCCAGAACTTCTTAGGCGTCCCATTTCTACTCTGCTTACCGCTGGCATTTATTGTCCTTGCGGTTATTGGCTTAGGGATAGAACGGGGAATTATTCGAACGCTGTACCAAAGGCCGCTGGATACTCTGTTAGCCACTTGGGGTCTGTCACTTATTCTCATCCAAAGTATTCGCTTAATATTTGGCGGAGAACCAAAGTATGTCGGCGTTCCCAGTTGGCTGGACTTTCAAATCGAAGCTAACTTTATCCACCTTTCTGGCGTGCGTTTATTCATTATCATTTTTGCAGTCATAATAGGCGCAGTCACTTGGTTCCTTATGTACAAAACGACCATGGGTGTTCGCGTACGAGCAGTCATGCAAGATAAAGAAATGGCCGCATCATTCGGGATTGATGCCAATAAAATATATAGCATTACTTTTGCATATGGGGCTGGTTTGGCAGGAGTTGCAGGCGCCCTATTCGGCGCACTTAAAACGTTATTCCCTGACATGGGAGGTGGTTATATAGTCGAAGCTTTCCTTGTTGTCGTAGTCGGTGGTATTGGCCTGGTGGGTAGTATGTTTAGCTCGGGAATTCTCGGAGAACTAAGTTCAATCTTTTCCTATTTTACCAATGACACTTTTGCACGCTTTATACTGTTTACTTTAATTGTTGTATTTCTCAGGTTCCGACCCCAGGGCCTTATTTCAGAAGGCACCACCAGGCGTTAAAAAATATAACTATAAAATTGACGGAGAGATAACAGGATGAATGGGAATCTGTATCACAATCGTAAAGCGCAATGGGCAGTTTATATTGTGGTATTTGCTGCACTCGCCTTACTCCCTTTTATAGCCGATAACCCATTTACACTAAATCAGTTTGCGCGCTACATCATTTTCTCACTTGCAGCGGTATCGGTATCATTGGTATGGGGTTACGGCGGGATACTCAGTTTAGGCCAGGGAATAGCATTTGGCATGGGCGCCTATGGCATGGGCGCCACTATGCAAATGCAGTTTCAAGACCCAGAGTCAGATCCCATTCCAACATTTATGTTGACTAACGAACTTGAAACACTTCCTACTGTCTGGGAGCCATTTTGGTCCACGCCCATAGGTTTAAGCTTAGCAATTGGGATTCCAACATTATTCTTTCTGTTTTTTGGCTACATGATGTTTCAAGCACGCGTTGCAGGAGTATTCGTTGCGATCATGACCTTAGCGATGCTTGTGGCCTGGTATAGCGTTGTATATGACATGCAACCCTTTACCGCTGGATTTAACGGAATTTCCCCTCCACTGCCTTTTGAGATATTCGGTACGCAGATCGATCCGTATAGTGCAACGGCCTATTGGATATGCGTTGGTTTTCTCGTCATTCTCACTTTAGGAACCAAATTTATCTTACATACAAAATTTGGACTAATAGTCCAAGCCATGCGAGATGATCCTGAACGTGCACGATTTTTAGGTTATAGCGTCGCCTATTATCAAACCGTCTTATTCACTCTTTCAGGAATTATTGCCGCTTGCGCTGGAATATTATGGGTCATGATTACTCAGTATGTTTCACCAACGTCGATGGAAATTACGTTGAGTATTTCCTTTGTGATCTGGGCAGCAGTGGGTGGTCGAACTTCATTACTCGGCGCCATCCTTGGTGCATTTTTAATTAATCTTGGCCAAAGCTATGCGGGCGATGAATTTCAGCAAGTTTGGCTAATCATCCTCGGATTAGTCTTTTTGGCGGTTGTACTATTCCTACCCAAAGGGCTTACAGGCCTGTTTGAATTAGTAATTGGCAAAGTTTCTGGCAATAGCAATGGAGCTAAGCAAACAGGCTAATGGCTATTCTTGAACTAAAAGATGTTACAAAAACATATAACGATTATTCAGTCGTCCATGGGTTTAATTTTAATGTCAATGAAGGTGAGCTCCGTTGTTTGATTGGACCCAATGGTGCGGGTAAAACAACGTCTATTGATTTAATAACCGGTCGCCAAAAACTTACTTCTGGAAGCGTTCACTTTGATGGTAAAAACATATCAAAGTTATTGGAAAGAGATATAGCAGGCTTGGGAATAGGAAGAAAATTCCAAGTGCCTGCGGTATTTAAGGAGTTAACGGTGCGCGAAAATTTTGAAGTAGCCCTCACAGATAAGAAAGGTCCATTTCAAAACATGAATCCGTTTAACAAAAATCAGAGTAGAAAACACTTTAACGAAATAATTGAATTAGCAGGTCTAACTAATCGACTTGATTCTCAAGCCGGACTTCTATCTCACGGTGAAACACAATGGCTTGAAATAGGCATGGTGCTCATGCAGAAACCACGTCTTTTACTCATGGACGAACCCACTGCCGGTATGACCGAACAAGAAACAGAAAAAACTTCTGAGATCTTTAAGGAATTAAAAGGTGAACATACATTAGTTGTGGTTGAGCATGATATGTCATTTGTTCGCAGCATTGCCGATATCATTTCAGTAATGCACCAGGGCAGTATGCTCGCTGAAGGTCCTATAGCCGAGATTGAACAACACCCAAAAGTTCAAGAAGTCTATCTTGGCACGGAAGGAATAAGCTGACATGTTACAACTTCAGAATGTAAATTCCTATTATGGAAAAACACCCATCATCCAAGATATAAACTTTTCGCTTGAGAGAGGCCAATGCCTTTGCGTGCTTGGCCGCAACGGAGTAGGCAAAACTACTTTACTGCAAACTATTATGGGCCTCACTACCAGAATGACCGGGTCGCTCAATATAAATGGTGAGGATTTTTCCAAGCAACCAACTCACTTACGCGCAAATGCCGGTTTGGGGTACGTGCCGCAAGGGCGAAGAATTCTAGGAAAATTTAGTGTGCGCGAAAATATTGTTTTAGGTACATTTGCGCGAAATGACAAAGACAATACATTACCGGCTGCGTGTTTAAAGCTATTCCCCTATCTTGCAGAAAATCTGGATAAACGTGCAGGTTTACTTTCTGGTGGACAGCAGCAACAACTAGCCGTTGCAAGGGCCTTGGCAACTGACCCACAGGTTTTGTTACTCGATGAGCCTACGGAAGGGATTCAGCCCAATATTGTCGAAGAGATACAAAACACACTACACCATTTAAACAAAGAAATGGGCATGACCCTTATCTTGACTGAGCAGCATATAAAGATTGCGAAAAAGCTGGCAGATGTGTTTATTATTATGGATATCGGTCGTGCTGTTGCGCAAGGGCCAATTGAGCAACTGACAGAAGAGCTAGTTCATCAACACCTAACTATTTAGATTTTTGCAGATCACACTGGACGTAGAGGCATAAACGGCTTTTTGCAATTAAACCTAGGCCCATTGTTCTCCCCTTAATTTATAAACGAAAGTTACTATTGAGTATCAGTTATAGATAATTTGTATGTCTTATTTAAGGCTAGATTTAATTATTTAACTTATGTGTTTGATAAAGATATAAATCTTCAAATGAGTAATCACGATTTGCTTATTTTTGCTATAAAACCTTTATATTGCATGTTTTACAGCCATACTTTGGTACGCTTTCTGCGGCATAATTATTTCAATTTGAGCTGCTAAGCTCTATATTGACCATTAGATCAATATGTGATTCACTTATGCCATAAGACAGTAGACTATTGGCCACTGTCATTACTGTTTGGGGCTTCTCTAATTACTTCTAAGTACCTCAAACATGAAGGCAATAATTATGTAATCCACCTGTTCGAACACGCACTACCTTTATTTAATTTTGTGGAGGAAGAAAATGATATCAATACCAAAAAAAGGAACTCCCGAGCGAGACAGACTCATCGCCACACATAAGGAATGTATCGAATCCATGAAGGGTGTACCTGGCTGCACCATCATGAAGTGTGAAAAGCAAGGAGATACCACCGTCGTATCAGGTGGGTTTCAAGATGATCCACTATTAAACAAGGTTTTAATTCGAATGCGCACAGCGATGCCAGGGAATTTTGGTGGAAAACTTGTTGTGATCTGCACAAAAGTCGATAAGGAATGGCGCATTGGACGCCTAGCAGGAGTTCGTGGTGTACCCCCGGTGTTTGTAAATGACAAAGTCTACGACAACGAACAAGACCCGCAACACGATATCTTCTTAATGCGTCTGGATGAATTAGATGCAGAAGACGGTTATCCCGAGCACTTCAATGAAGGTTGGAAACGACGTGACGACCATTGGACCGTAACCTAAGTAACGGCTTACACACTTTAATAAATAATAATTTATAAGAGGAGAATAAGCATATGTGTGCAATGAGATTAACGGGTTACGCTGATAAATTTGGTGTCAATCCTGGTAAAACAATCAAGTTCCATGTGAATTGCGATGGGCCCAAAAAATACAATTGTCAAATTGTAAAAATGATCCACGGTGATACTAACCCGCGTGGACCTGGGTTGATCGAGGAAAACATCGATGCAAACTGTAACGGTGAACATAAAGGTCGGCCACAAACAATTTACAGTGGCTCCTACGGTTATGTAGAAGACAATGTGCATTTGCAAGTTGAATCTTTCACCATGCAGTGCTGGGTCTGGCCAACTACTCCTAAAACGCATCCTAAGTATTGGCGCCATGGCGCCCAAGGGCTGATGACCAAGTGGAGCGATGGTAAAGGCTATGGTTTGTTTATCAATGAAGAGGGTTGCGTAGAACTGCGCATCAACGGAACCAGCATTACTACTGGTGCTCCCATTCGCGATCATGCGTGGCATTTTGTCGCAGCTTCTTTTGATGCTTCGACTGGCCAAGCAACGCTTTATCACGAACCACAAATTCAGTACGCCCTTGATCCCGACATCCCACCCGTAAGCAAAAAGGTAAGTGGCAAAATTAATCACACTGCAGGCGTTCCATTTGCAGTAGCTGCATATGCGGCAGGCGCAGATTCAAGTCCACAGGCACAAGCGTCACGCCCTGCAGGCATGGTAATGGCGGGACACTACAATGGGAAAATTGACAGTCCGCGACTTTGCCGCCGCGCATTGAGCCGAGAAGAAATTGAAACCATGAAGTTAGGTGCGCAACCCGGTTTAACCGAACGACGTCATTGCGGTCCTACCGGCCCATTGTCTGAGGCCATTGTTGGCTCCTGGGATTTCTCGGACGGCATCAATACGGCGAGGGGTACAGATCATGGTCCATATCTGTATCACTTGGATATTGTTAATTGCCCTACGCGTGCAATGACTGGGCATAATTTTAGTGGACACAACTTCGATTGGAAACATGCACCGAAAGAATACGGTGCGATCCATTTTCATGATGACGATGTCGATGATGCGCGTTGGGATGTTGATTTTGAATGGAATGTCCCCGATGGTACCAGCAGCAAGTTTTATGCAGCTAAGCTTACAACCAGCGATGGCGACGAAGATTATATTCCGTTCTGGGTCGTACCCGAAGTCGGCAAAGAGCAATCAAAAATTGCTTTTATGATTCCCACCATTAGTTACATGGCGTATGCGAACGAGCATCTTGCCAACAATGCAGGTGGCGCAGAATTGTTGGTATATCGTGTACCGATAATGCAAGATCAGAACATGTTCTTAAGTGAGCATCGTGAGTACGGCGGATCGATTTACGATACCCATACTGACGGCAGTGGTTTGTGTCTGTCTTCGCGCTTACGCCCAATCTTAAGCATTCGTCCAAAATACGATCATTTCTTAATGCAGGCACCGTGGCAGTATCCAGCAGACCTACATCTAGTCTATTGGTTAGAAGAAATGGGTTACGAGTATGACTGCATCATGGATGAAGACGTCAACTACGATGGTCTTGCAAGATTAGAGAATTACAACGTCATCATTACTGGTTCTCACCCAGAGCACAATAGTGGTCCACAATTAGACGCGTTGCATAATTATACGCAACAAGGTGGGCGCTTAATGTATATGGGTGCAGATGCCTGGTACTGGATTCATTCCTATCATCCTGCATACGATCATTTGGGTCGCGGTGTCATTACCGAGATGCGCCGTTGTGAGTCCGGTATTCGTACCTGGCGCGCAGATCCCGGCGAGTATTATCACCAGGGCACCGGTGAGCTAGGTGGTATGTGGCGTTACCGCGGCCGTTATTTACATTCGGTCGCAGGAACAGGAATGTCTTCAGAAGGGTTCGACATTTCATCCTACTACTCTCGAACCTATGAAAGTAACGACCCGCGCATCTCCTGGGCATTTGAAGGTATCGATTACGATGAGAAAATCGGTAACTTCGGCCTCGTTGGCGGTGGCGCTGCGGGAACCGAGCTTGATATCGTTGACACCATGTTAGGTTCTCCACCACACACATTGGTGGGGGCAACTTCTGCGGGGCGTCATACGGAAGCCTATCTGTTGGTAATGGAAGATTATGGCTTCAGTCAACAAGGTATTGACGGTACGCAGCATCCACGCGTGAGATCAGATATCGCGTTCCATGAAACACCGAATGGCGGTGGTTGCTTTGCATTTAGT
>CAJIBE010000033.1_pt1 | contig 44899 bp, 45 predicted proteins | sample 9199301 | NCBI WGS metagenome assembly CAJIBE01 (sample SAMEA7708291, study PRJEB35096) | sediment metagenome | biome: marine neritic benthic zone biome [ENVO:01000025]; feature: sediment [ENVO:00002007]; material: shallow marine sediment [ENVO:03000034] sea grass bed [ENVO_01000059] ... | reverse complement strand
AGATGTTATCTCTTTAATGGTCGACGGAAATATCAAGCATGAGGGTTCTTTGGAGCACGGAAAAGATTTGTCTCGTAATGAAGTACAGGTTCAACGTGCTGGCGGAGAAGGCTTCTCTCATAATGAAGTTAACCCAGACGATAACTGGAATCGACTGATACAACTGTGGGCGTTGCCAGAGGTTGCCGGTCAACCTGCTGGCTATAAAGTTTATAAACCGGATACTGGAGGACTTACTCGTATCTATGGTGGTGAAAAAAACAGTGATAGAGATTTCGCATCAAAAACAAAAATTGATGTTGGGTTGCTTAGTAACGGTCAACAGATAGAAGTGGATGGTGCATTTCTATCGTATATCACACGTGGAAAAGGAATTGCAAATAATGAGCAAGTACAAGATGGTGATTTGATTCGTGGCAGCTCACTAAAGTTTAAAGCAAGTGAAGATGTGCAGTTAATAGTTATTCACGCAGGATAAAAATACAATGATACCAAATAAGCAAGTGTTGCCAAGTAACCAACATGCAATAGCGATATTCACTTTCGTAACATTATTACCATTGGTTTATTACATTCCACCATGGATAATTCACAACCTGACAGACAACCATCTTTTCGTGACTGTGATTTCGCTCATGATCATTGTACCTGTCGTTTCTTATGTCGCTATGCCACTTTTCATTAAGTCGTTAAAAATATTAGAGGAAAGATAATTCCTATTTGTCATTAACTCATTCGATTTGTTGCAAGAAAGTTGCACCTTCCATACTCTGAATACTGATGAAGGCATGCAAATAAAATATAACAGTAAAGTTAAAATGTTTACGGCCCGATAACATATTATCATATTGTCTCCAATGTCCACTATTTAGCTGGTATGCGATATGTTTAGCGGAATTGGGAAATATTTAGGGTTCGTGAGTACTGCCTATGGATGTATTTGAGCTATCTTTGATTTTGTCTATATTACTTTGTTCGTTAGTAGCAGGCTTCTTGTTTTCTTATGCGATAGTTATAATGCCTGGAATAAAGAACTTAGATGACAAGCTCTTTATTTTAAGCTTTCAAGCTACTGATCGTATAATACAAAATAATCATCCTTTATTTTTGTTGGTTTGGATTGGATCAGCTATTGCTTTAATAGCATGCGCAATCTACGGATTTGGAAAACTACAGGGAATTGATTTATTTCTACTTGTTTTAGCCACTCTAGGATACATAATTGGTGTGCAAGGACTAACAATAGCTATACATCTACCATTGAATAACAGACTTCAAAAGCTTGATGTGGAGTCTATGAAAGAAGTAGAGCTAAATTCAGAACGTATTGAGTTTGAATCAAGATGGAATCGAGCAAACTATTTCAGGACAGTAATTGCATGCTTAGTTACTTTTCTATTAGTAATATTAGCTATACGGTTTTAGATAATTGAATATTGAAATGACCGCTTTTGGCCGAAAGCGGACATTAATCCTAAATACATTAGATTTTTCTTATAAACCGCCTATCAATGTCTGCTAACAACGACCCATAGCGGACATTCAATAGATATAAAGAGTTAAATGATCTAACAATAATTTTAGTAATATACGAATGGCAGTTATGTGGTTCTTAAGAGACTTTCGGCATAATTGAGCAAATAATCAGTTTAAGCCAGTAGCTATCCTACATTGTCTTCGGCAAAGCATTAGATAAAACACTGAAGCAGACTTTCAATTTAGAAGAAAACTATAGGGAATCAGCGAGTCTGATCCTATCACTGGCCTTCCACTATATTTTTTACACGTACCAGAGTGACAGGCACAAAATTTAAACCGTATGCTCATCTGCTAATCGCCCCTCAAACAAGTCCCTTTTCTGCTGAATACTCTGGGTCATATAATCTCGAAACGCCAGTACTCTTGCGGTTCGTTTTAGATCAGGGTGCAGCAATATCCATAAGCCTAAATCATGTTGCGCATCCGGTTCGCAGTAGCGTTGCAGCGAAGGATCTGCATCTCCCAGAAAACAGGGCAAATAGGAAACTCCCAAACCTTCTTTTATCGCCGATAGGGTAAGCAAGGTATCATCGCTATAAAAATTATGTGACTGATGACTGCAATATTGTTTAGTCCAGGTTTTATGAAATACACAGCAATTAACCCCAATCCATTTGGGTTCTGTTGCTTGTTGTTTGATTTTTTTTAGATATTCCCGACTACCATAAATGGTTGAAGCAACCGTTAGCATGCGTTTTCCAATTAGCGTATCCGTAGGGGAATTAGTGAGACGAATCGCAATATCCGCCTCCCGTTGTGCCAGGCTGGCGTCCATATTGGATACAATGATGTGCAAATCCACTTGGGGGTGCTCATCACTAAAGCGGGCGAACATGGGCATTAATACGGATGAGGCCATATTGTTAATGGCGGTCACCCGCAGGGTGCCAACCAGATGGGTATCTTTTCCCAGTAGTGCCTCATCCACACCGAGCATTTCCCTTTCAACTCGTATGGCGGCCTGTTTAATATTTTCACCCGCTAGTGTGAGTTCATAACCGGCCTTTTTACGTTCAATTAAACGTGCCCCAAGCTTTTCTTCCAGCGATCGCAAACGCCGGGAAACCGTAGAATGTTGCACCCCCAGTTGCTTGGCGCCGCCACTGATGGAGCCGGTGCGAGCCACTGCCAGAAAAAGCCTCATATCATCCCAGTTCATTGCATATTATCCATCTGTGCATTTTTGCACATTATGTTTCTATTTTTAGCGAATTGTAAGCAAATATAATCAGCATAAACTCTATTTCATGCTAACAACACACTTCATGGAGAGGGTTATGACTAAAAATCCACCAAAATTTGATGACGTAAAATACAAGCAAACCACCCTGCACCAGTGGAATACAGCCGCAGAAGCCTGGCACCGATGGGGGCCTTTGTTGTCCAGATGGTTAGGCCCGGCCACCGAAACGATGTTGGATATGTGTGATATTAAAACTGGCAGTCGGGTGCTAGATGTCGCCGCCGGCGCAGGGGAGCAAACCCTGGCGGTGGCAAAACGTATTGGTAATAGCGGGCAGGTCCTGGCTACAGATATTTCACCGGATATTCTGCAATTTGCTTCCGCATCTGCAAAGCTGATGGGATTGAATAATATACAAACCCAGGTGATAGATGGTGAGAATCTGGCACAAATAACTACGGAACCATTCGATGCAGTAATTTCCCGTGTGGGTTTAATTTATTTTCCTAATCAACAAAGGGCACTGGCAGGGATGAAACAACAATTAAGAAGCGGTGGCAAGGTTGCGGCCATGGTGTATTCTACTGCTGAAGCCAATCCGTTTTTTTCAATTCCCGTATCTATTATCCGTCGTCACGCCAATCTTCCCGCACCCCAGCCTGGTCAACCTGGGCCTTTTAGTCTGGGTGGTGAGGGCAAATTGAAAGAAGTGTTTATACAGGCGGGTTTTAAAAACATAGAGGTTGAAACCATCAATGCCCCGGTACGTGTTTCTTCGGCGGCTGAATGTCTGCAGTTTGAGCGGGAATCATTTGGTGCGCTGCATCAAATGTTATCCGGTCTATCTGACATGGAGCAGGATGAGGTATGGTGTGAAATTGAAGAGGCACTGGGAGAGTTTGAACACGATTGTCAGTTTGAAGGGCCCTGTGAAATGCTGGTGGCAGTAGGGAGTAAATAGCCGCAGTAGGATTAGTTTTTATCCAGGCACTAATTAATAGGGTTCTAATAAGTTAGAGCCCTATTTACCTAAGAAAAGTGGCACTGAGCGCGTGAAAAGCTGAGCCCAATGAGGCGAACCTATTTGTACAATCTGGTGCGGTCATTAATGACCGCTTTTGGCCGAAAGTAGAAATTCAATTTGTTCGCATAATTATCTAAAATTGCCAAATAGTTAATTCTGATTAACCCCATAATAAACCAATAAAGATAATGTGCGAGCTTTTTGCAATGTCCAGTTTACATCCTGCTACCGTGAATGTATCAATCAATACATTTGCTCAGCACGGTGGGGGACTCGATATTCATAAAGACGGTTGGGGTGTCGTTTTTTATGAGGATAATGATGTAAGGAGAATTAGAGACACTGAGCCCGCTGTTGACAACGAGTGGATTCAATTTCTTGAAAGACATTCCTTAAAAAGTAATATTGTTTTATCTCATATAAGAAAAGCTACAAGCGGCCCCTTAACTCTAAATAATACTCAACCTTTTTGCAGAGTGCTTGCAGGGAAAGTACATAGTTTTGCACACAATGGTGATTTAGAAGGTTTGCACAACAAGGAAAGTGAAATTTCTGAGTATTATCAACCGCTCGGTGCAACAGATTCTGAAATAGCATTTTGTATGTTATTAAAAGAACTTTCTAATTTGTGGTTACAAAATGAAGAACCACCGCTACTTGAAGAAAGAGTCGCTATAATCCATCGCTTATTTCGCCACTTTTCTACACTTGGTCCAGCCAATTTTCTCTATAGTGATAGTGAGTATATTTATGCTTATAGTGATAAACGTACCCAGAAAGATGACATTATCGCGCCACCTGGACTTTATAAATTGGAAAGACAATGTGAGGAACCTAGTGTAGATACGAAGTATTCTGGTATATCAATATCTAAACATTTTCAAAAAGCTGTTTTAGTGGCAAGTGTTCCGTTGTCTGAGGAAGATTGGACACCAATCGAACAAGATAAAATGCTAATTTTAAAACTGGGCAGCGAGGTTAATCTTATTTAGCATTTGTTATATTTTTGGTGTCTTGAATGTCCGCTATTGGCCGTTAGCGGACATTCAGAAAATTCAACTTATAAAACATTTTATGAATATTGGGGATGAATTTATCGAAAATCTTACTGAAGGCTTCTTCACTCACATACAATTCTTTAACATCTAAACCAGCTTGCCTGCGATCAGGATTCTTTCTTCGCTCACTTACACCAGGGAAAACTCTTACATTGACTTCACGGCGGTCTTGTTTTGAACGTCGGTCCATTTTTTATTATTATTGTTTTTTATTTATTTGTTATCTTACATGATAAAGACAAATAGTTGTTAAAATATTCAGTTGTATAAATAAATCTGTAACTAATTGAAAACTGGCCGGAAGCAGTCATAATTTCGATCTGTCGTGTTATTAGAATCTTATATAATAATTTATAGTTTAAATTGATAGCTGGGTTATGCTGATCCATTAGATCAGAATCAGCATAAGGGGAGTAGAAATTTATGGGGCAATCTCATCAAGAAACTAACGTATTTCATCTGATCTATGTAAGTAGAGCTACTGAGAACTTCTTAATTCAAGAAATAGAATCAATCGAACGCATATCTCAAATAAATAACCGTCATTTAAACGTTACTGGAATACTTGTCTATGGTAATTGTAGATTTTTACAGTTTCTAGAGGGTTCTGAAACCAGTGTTGAGAAAATATTTTACAGAATTAGCAAGGATTCCAGGCATCATGATATTGATGTTATAAGACGCGGAATTATAACTACGCGTCAGTTTGAAGATTGGCAAATGCGATTAACTTATCCAGATGAAATTCAAATGCAATCTGGGGTTATTTATAAGAAGTTATTTGAAGTGAAGGAAAAATCTAAAAAGTTAATAGACCATGCCATCGAATCTCGCGCATTACTAATCGCATTTAAACACGCCTGCTATGGTATTTAGATTGAATGACCGCTGTTGGCCGTTAAGTGCCATAATATAATTTTAGTACGATGACTGAATTAATAGGATATTTATTAGTTGGAGTATTTGCGTTTTTGATTGGCGTAGTAATTTATACTTTAGCAAAAAATAAATTTAAGCTCGAGAAACCAAAAAATGATGTTCCATTATTTAAAGCGAAGTCTAAGGAACAGAGAAGAACGGAGCTTAAGTGGGAGTTAATTATTGGAACTGCATTTATTATTACAATAGTTTCTGTGGAATCTTGTACAAATTAGCGAATGACGTACACAGAATGACCGCTTTTGGCCGTAAAGCGACTAAGTTCATGATGAAATTATCAACTGCACGTGCTTGGATATTGTTAGCTATTCCAAATGACGGGGGCTCGCTAAAATTAATTTTTTGGCGTGCCGATGGTATTAATAAAGCGATACCTACGCTAGATGAGCTCAACGACAGCTTAGGATGGTTACAATCTGTAGGACTGATTACAGGAGTTGATTCTAAGTACTTTCGAACTAATCAAGGAAATAAGCTAATTGAAAATTGCGACACCGGCTCTAAATCAATTTTCGATATTTGGGACTGCATCGATAATTCTATAAACATGATCGAAGTATCAGAATTTAAACTAATGCAAATAAGTGAGGCTGACTATAAATATGCATACGAGGAGTACAATAAAGAATTTTGGAAAACTTATGAAGAGCTATGCAAAAAGGACGGTGAACGACCGCTTTTGGCCAAAAGCGGTCATTAATTTAAGGGTTGAGGTGATATTTTTATTTAGGTGTATATGTGGAGGGAAGTAGAAGCTACTCTCACTAAAGATAAATACTATAGAACACAAAGGTCTTTACGTTACCTATGCCTCCAGTTCCGGGCACCAGACATGCGGCTGAGTATTAGGCACAAGTTAAGGATGGCTTAGCCATTCTTATTAGTACAATATTGTTTATAAGATGCCCATAAAATAAGATGCTGACAACATGGTAGGCATAACATTCGTTTTTTATGTAAGCCTGATGATGCTCATCGGTTACATCGCCTATCGGCGGACTAAAAATTTATCGGACTATATTCTTGGTGGCAGACGCCTGGGCAGTTGGACAACAGCCCTGAGTGCTTGCGCATCGGACATGAGTGGCTGGTTGTTGTTAGGACTTCCTGGGTATGCTTACGTCGCTGGTCTTGAAGCCGGATGGATTGCACTGGGATTATTGGTTGGTACGTACTTTAACTGGCGCCTGAACGCTGCACGGCTTCGAAAATTCAGTGCGCTCGCGGGCAATAGTCAAACACTACCAGAATTTTTTGAGCACCGGTTTCATGATGAAACACGTTTGCTACGCGTAGTATCGGCGGTTTTTATTTTACTGTTCTTTTTGTTTTATACCAGTTCTGGACTGGTAGCCGGTGGGAAATTATTTAATGCGGTATTTGAGTTGCCTTATCACCAGGCGGTTTCCATCGGTGCACTGATTATTGTTGCATACACTTTTATGGGCGGATTTCTCGCTGTTTCCTGGACAGATCTTTTCCAGGGTCTGTTGATGGCGTTAGCGTTGCTTATCGTGCCGGTTGCTGCAGTCTCTAGCCTGGGTGGTTGGGATGCAACACTATCAACTATTAGCGATACCAATCACGCCTTCCTTAATGCTTTAACGAATGTACAAAGCGAGCCACTGGAATGGCTTGCCATTACTTCTTTGCTGGCCTGGGGTCTGGGTTATTTTGGGCAGCCGCATATTTTAGCTCGGTTTAAGGCCATACGATCTGTTGCTGAAATTCCAGCAGCCAGAAGAATTGCCGTGAGCTGGGTTTCAATAACACTAATCTGTGCTGTGATGGTTGGCTTAGTCGGTATTGCTTATGTGGAACAACCGTTACAAGGCTCTGATACTGAGAAAGTGTTTATCTTGATGGTCGGTGCACTATTTCATCCTATCATGGCAGGTATCTGTCTGGCGGCTATCTTGGCCGCAATTATGAGTACTATAGACTCCCAGCTGCTGGTTTCCGCAGCCGCCTTTACCAGTGATTTCTATAAAGCATTATTCAGGCATTCTGCCAGTGAACAGGAACTGGTTTGGACCGGGCGGGTTGCCGTGTTACTGATTGCCTTAATCGCATTGGTACTAGCATGGAATCCGGAACGTAAAGTTCTGGATCTGGTCGCTTATGCCTGGGCGGGCTTTGGCGCTGCTTTTGGTCCTACGTTGATTCTATCTCTGTATTGGCGTCGGATGAATCGATATGGAGCATTAGCAGGAATTATTGTGGGAGGGTTGACAGTAGTTATCTGGAAACAAGTCAATGGTGGATTGTTTGATCTCTATGAAATAGTGCCGGGTTTTCTATTTTCTATATTGAGTATCGTGGTAATCAGCTTGTTAACTTCTGTTCCGGAAGAGGCAGTTTTACAGGATTTTGATAAGGCAACGCAGTAAAATAACCGGGGCCAGACTCCATTAAATCCTTAATACGTAATGTCCTTTGTCAGCTTTCGGTTTTATGAAGAATTAAATGATTTTCTTCCCCCGAATCGGAAGAAGCGGGAATTTACAATAACTTTCCACCCCCAAAATTCAATCAAAGACATGATTGAATCTGTCGGTGTACCACATACAGAGATTGACCTGATACTGGTCAATGGCAATTCAGTAGATTTTTCGTATATCGTCCAACCCGATGACCGAGTCAGTGTGTATCCAGTCTTTGAATCCTTCGATATAAGTGATGTAACACATCTGCAGTCGCAGCCTCTGCGAAAAACGCGTTTTATACTCGATACCCATCTTGGCAAGCTTGCGCGTTACCTGCGTTTGCTTGGGTTCGATACTTTATACAACAACGCCTGGCACGACGATGAGCTGGCCGAGATTTCTTCTCGCGGTGATAAACGTATTTTACTTACCCGCGATCATGGCTTGTTAAAGCGCAAGCAGGTTACACATGGTTATTTCATTCGTAAAGATAAACCGGCCTTGCAGATACGGGAAGCGCTGTCGCGTTTTGATCTTAAGAATAATGTTAATCCTTTTACCCGTTGCACTCAGTGTAATGGTTTGATTCAGCCAATTGCGAAAGAGCAAGTCATTAAGCGATTACCGAGTGGAGTAGCAAAGACATTTGATGATTTTTCAGCATGCGAGAACTGCCATAGAATCTACTGGAAAGGGAGTCATTATGACCACATGCAACGGATTATCAAAGATTTACTCAGGGAATAAGGTATATGATTGTTATGTGAGAGCCCCTATTTGGTGTTGTTAATATAATCTCTTATCAATGACGGCTTTTGGCCGAAAGCAGACAATAATACTTCACTTCATACAAAAGATTTAAAAGGAATCCATCTTGAAAAAACTATCTCGAATTCTGGTGTTCCAGCATGCTGCTTCCGAACATCCCGGGAGTTTTCGTAATTATTTTCAAGAAGATGGCATCGAATGGTATCCGATCATTTTAAATGAAGGAGAGCAAATTCCAAACCTAGAGGGATTTGATGCATTATGGGTCATGGGTGGACCCATGGATGTATGGGAAGAGGAACAATATCCCTGGCTCAGGCAGGAAAAAGCAGTGATTCGAGAAGCGGTATTGGATCGCAATATGCCCTACTTGGGATTCTGTCTGGGCCATCAGTTATTATCTGACGCATTGGGTGGTGAAGTAGGAATAGCAGAACAATCAGAAATTGGCGTTTTTGATATTCATAAAACTTCGGAAGGATTAGAAAACTCTTTTTTAAATAGCCTGCCAAATACATTCAAATGTCTGCAATGGCATAGCGCTGAAGTGAAGCGAGCACCAAAAAACACTAAAGTTCTTGCCTCGTCAAATGCATGTGAAATCCAAGCAATTGCTTTTGGTAGTCATGCATATAGTATCCAATTTCACCTCGAAGCTACTAAAACTACATTAACTGAATGGTGTGAAATACCCGCATTGAAATCAGCCTTAGAATCAAAATTCGGTAAAAACGCAGTTGAAGAACTGAACAATGAAACAAACAAGCATCTGAATGATATTAATCTATATTCCAGATTTCTATATGAGAACTGGAAACAGTCCATATAACTACATAGATACTAGTTGAATGATCACTTTTGGCCGCAAAGCGAGTTCTCCAACTCACTCAAAACGGATATTCAAAATAACTCAATAAATTTTTATTTACTTAAACTATGGTATTTACAATTTAAAACCATAATATAAAATTTAATAACACTCTTAATAGTGAAATTGGAATTAGCTATGTCACAAAAACGATTGCATATTCTAATCTTTAGACAACTCGTTCAATGGAATACAGTCGTAATACTGCTTTTATTGTTCGGTTGTGCGAGTGTACCGGAGCGAAATCCAGTTCCTCACGAACATAAGAATAATGCGAGCATTCCCGGCATTCCAGATGCTCGTTTCTGGGGTGATGAAAATCCAAGCTTCTCTAGAAAACGCCTTGAGACTTACACAGATTCAGATTTTAAAAAAAATTATCCCGCTATATATAATAAACCCCATTACTATCTTGCGATATCCGGTGGTGGTGCCAATGGCGCGTATGGTGCCGGTATCTTGTATGGCTGGAGCGAGTCAGGTACGAGACCTGAATTTTCTATGGTGACCGGAATTAGCACAGGTGCGTTAACCGCACCTTTTTCTTTCTTAGGCTCCGATTATGACGATGTATTGAAAACAGTCTATACCACAACGAATACGAATGAAGTTGTTAAAAGAAGAGGATTTATCAGCGCAATCTTTAGCGATTCCGTTGCCGATACGGAGCCACTCAAAAAACTGATTGCGAAGTTTATTACTTCTGATGTTATCAAAGCAATTGCAGTTGAGCATAAGAAAGGCCGCAGACTTTATATTGGTACGGTCAATATAGATGCAGGTCGCTCGGTAATTTGGAGTATTGGTGCAATAGCATCAAGCGACTATCCACGTAAGGACGAATTAATTCGTGACATTATGCGAGCATCCGCTGCAATTCCCATTGCTTTTCCACCAGTCGCCATAAATATAGAGGCAAATGGAAAACAATATGATGAATTGCACGTCGATGGTGGTACCGGATCACAAGTTTTTGTATACCCTGCAGCCGTAAATTGGCAAAGAATTACACAAAAACTAAGAGTACAGGGCAAGCCCAAGGTATATGTAATGCGCAATGCCTTCATAGAACCCAATTTTCGAGATACGCAACGTCGGATCTTACCAATCGCATCGCGCACGATTGAATCGTTGATCAGAACACAAGGCATCGGTGACCTATACCAAATCTATGCCCTATGTAAACGAGACGGAAATGATTTTAATCTTGCCTACATTCCATCCAGTTTCGATGAAGAGCCTGTCGAAGCATTTGATCCAATCTATATGAGTAAACTCTTTGAACTAGGTTATCAAAAGGGCCTCAAGGGGTATCCTTGGGAAAAAGTGCCGCCGGGTTTTACCGCTGAATTTAAGTAATTCAAAAGAATCGGCGAGTTTCCACTTTTGGCCGGCAAGCGACAATTAATTATGTATCGATGAAAAAAGAGTGAATAAAACAGTCGTCACGATTGGACTGGTCATTATAATCATTGGATTGGCCTGGCCGGTGTTAAGCAAACTTCCTATTGGAAGGTTGCCTGGAGACATTATTGTAAAAAAAGACAGCTTTAGTTTTTACTTCCCTATAACTACGATGATTATTGTCAGCATAGTTATATCCATTATTCTTTGGATTTTGAGAAAATAAAGTGAGCGCCAATGTCATATGGCCACTATTGAGCATAATGGGATAATTTTGTGATGGAATGCTCATAAGAGGCTATTGAAAAAACTTAATCGTGAGGCATTTCGCATTATTATGCTTTATGTTTTCTAGCTCATGTCGATAACCTACATAGTGATTAAAGATATCAGACCTAAGACGATGTAATCTTTATATGAACTAATTGTTTTTAGAAAGTTTGCAACCAGTTGAATCTTTGTCTTTGCGGCTTTAGTAAAAAAGGGGTACAGACCAATGAATAGTCTAACATTCGATGAAAAATACATGTTTTCCAGTCAAGGAAGTTGGTTGAGTGTTTCCGTTAATCTATTGACCGGATCGCTAATCGCAGTGATTATTTGTTTGCTGTTTTTTTAACTAGGTTTTCGAATCAACATTCAGCAACTCATGCGCTCGCTCGAGTGACTGCTTTTGACCGGTAAGCAACGATATTAAAAGGTCATGAGCAGAGAAGTGTTTAATCACGCAATAAACAAACTGACTGATGCTGGCTGCCATGTCATCGATTCTAATTTTGGTGAAGAAAGCTTTGGAAGTTGGTATATAAAGGTAGATACCACTCCTAATTGCAGAATAGTTTGGGATAGGCGTGATTTAATGCTAAGTGTGGAAGAAATCATTGGCTCGCCGCAAACAATATTACAATGACCGATTTTGTTCCTAAGCAGTCATCAATACTTGAATGGTGGCCAGGGGCAGAATCGAACTGCCGACACGAGGATTTTCAGTCCACTGCTCTACCAACTGAGCTACCTGGCCATATGCAAACCGCTATTCTACTTAATGATTTGATAACGGAAACGTGAGTTTCTGGCTTTTACCAAATCCATCGAATAAAAACCTTCCGTGGCGCGACATAAACGTCACTGATCCATATTTTTGTATTCTCTTTTAAATCAGCTATTTAGCGTGGGGCGCTAAATACAAAGGCGGACATTAAACCGAGTCACAAGGATAGAGTCAACCCAAATCGGCCCTTACTCACCGGGCGCAACGAACTCTTTCGGGGTTTCTGAACCTTCACCAAAGAAGAATTTCTCCATTTCCTCTTCCAGGAATTTACGCGCTTTAGGTTCTACAGGAGTCAGTCGGTATTCATTGATCAGCATTGTCTGATGATTGACCCAGGCTTCCCAACCCTGCTTTGAAACATTTTCAAATATTCTCTTACCCAGTTCTCCCGGATATGGCGGAAAATCCAGGCCTTCGGATTCTGCTCCCAATTTCACACACTGTACCATTCGCGTCATGCAGTCTCTCCATTATACGGCTAGTCGTTGTAGCAGCTTATTTACCGGGGCTGCCAGGCCCGCTTGTGAAGAGCCGTGTTTATACCAGACCCAATCGCTGGCTTCCATTACCCAGTGTATAGGGTTGGAGTAGTATGCAGCTAGCGGAATAATCTGCAGACGAAAATGACTAAAAGTATGGGACATTGGTTCCAAAACATGATGGGTTTCAGGTTGTTTGTTAAATGTTCGAATACACCAGTCCAGCGCGTGTTTTTTATCTTCAAACTCGGGCAGACTCCATAATCCTCCCCAGATTCCCTGATCCGGCCTGCGCTGCATTAACACATCCGAGTGTCGATTGGTGATGACAAGCATGCAGGTTTCCCGAACCGGTAAACTCTTTTTTGGTTTGGGACTCGGCAGCTGATCGACCGTTGCCAACGACAGGGCCCGACAATCACGATTCACTGGGCAGTGATCACAGCGTGGATTGGTACGGGTGCAAATAGTTGCCCCCAGATCCATCATCGCCTGAGTATATTTGGCATTATCCTTGTTTGGAGTTTGTTGTTCCGCTATCTGCCATAGTTGTTTTGCAATCCTGGTGTGGCCGGGCCACCCTTCTATTGCACGATGACGAGCCAGTACCCGCTTTACATTTCCATCGAGTATCGCGTGACGCTGATTATGGCTGAGCGACAATATGGCCGCAGCCGTAGACCGACCAATACCAGGCAAACCCATTACCTGGTCAATATCTTCTGGAAACTGGCCTGCGTAATCGTCCCGGATCACCTGAGCAGCTTTGTGCAGATTACGAGCCCGTGCGTAATAACCCAGTCCTGACCAATAGTGCATTACTTCATCCTGAGTCGCATCGGCCAGATCCTGAATTTCAGGGAATCTCGACATGAATTTATTAAAATATGGGATTACTGTTTCAACACGCGTTTGTTGCAACATGATTTCCGAGATCCACACGCGGTACGGTATGGTTTTTTTCTGCCAGGGCAATTCGGATCGACCATGCTGAGCGGCCCACTGCAATACGCGCTGTGAAAACGAGTCATCCATTTGCAGCAGGAGTTAACAATCTATTCACCGCACGCGCCGTTCTTTTCAGTTGAACGCGTATCTGTTTCTTTAATGACCGCGGACCAATAAATGGAGGGAGCCAAAAGTCAGGCACCATGGTGGCATGATAATGCACGATGGTTTGTTGTCCTTCGGAAACAAATGTCCATAACGTTTTTCCTGACTTGAAATCGCTCAATGAAGGAACAATGACACTTTCTATTCGATTTGGACTCGCAATTGTTACATCCTCCACACGCCGCACTGTTCTGCAAAAAAACAACATGCAGCCACGCGTCCTGATCTCAACCCGATCAATTAACTGATTTTCACTTGGCAGCACACGACTGGAAATGATGGTTGGATTTAGCCGGGTAAGCTGAGTGTAATCAGTCAACAATGTTGTTACCCGGTATACTGGTGCGTTTGCTATGAATCGCAACTGAAAGTGATAGGTGTTTCCTTTCTTTCGATCAACATCTACAAAGACAGTATCAGCATCGGCAAAGGCCGTGTGTGCGAAAAATATCATCACACACAGCCTGATCATTACTAGAATAATTTTAGCTTCTTAAGTTTATCGCCGACTTTGTCTCCGATTTCTTTGTCAATTTTTTCTTTTACTTCTTCTTTCTTCTCGCTAATGATTTCTTTCTGCTTCTCACTTATAGCCGCCTTGAAATCAATACCGTATTTCGGATCATCAAAAGGTCCTTTAATCGTAATCGGGATAGCGGCCTTGTCCGGATCTTCCGATATGCCTACGGCAAGAACATAATCCATTTCAGACGCACCAATATCGATATCACCTTTTCCGTTGGCATATATTAGCGGCGTAATCAATTTAAGATCATTATTTTTCGCCACGCCATTTTGAATTGCCGCGGTTCCCGCGAATGAATCAAACACCAGTTCTTCACCAGAGGGTTTCGGCTCACGGCCTTTCAGGAATGCAACCACCTTCTCCACGTTACTCGCGAGCTTTTTACTTTGCAAAGCGCCTTCAGACGCACGAAAGTTTGCGGTTCCATTCAGGCGCTTCTTCAATGTTGATACTCGATCTCCTGTTGTCGTCACAGTGAAGGCTAATTCGGATTTTCCGCGGATCACCGATTTTCCACTTTCAGACAAATCTGCCATTAATCCCTCAATAGCAAGATCCTTAAGCTCGCTGCTGGCTGAATACGACGGAGTTGATCCTGCCACATTTAGGCCCGCGCTACCGGTATAGGCGCCTTTATACAAATTCATCGTTAACGGATTCAGATTGATGACGCCATCCTTGCCCCGTATTGTTGCCGCCATATCGGTCATCGTAAGACCTGCCACCCGAAATGTTTTAATATTCAGCGAACCATCAATATTCAATGAACGCAAGGTATCGGTTGGCAACTCAATTTTGTCATCACTGCTTTCACTGGCAGCAGCCTTTTCACTATCGCCTTCTGACGCAGGTAAAAATTTATCCAGATCGATTTCTTCCGCATGTAACCCAAATGAAATTTTTGGCTTAGAAAACGATTGCACATCCAAGTCACCGTCTAACTCAAGTCCCGCAACCTGGATATTGATCGGCGCCATTTTCAAAGATTCTTTTTTCAGATGGGCATCAATATTAGTTTTTACTTTCAAGTCGACTTCCCCGTCAGGGAGATCATCGCCTTTTGCCACCACGCCAAGCACCAGATCGGTTAATTCGTATACCTCGGTACCAATATTCAGCTTCGCCTTGGTATCCAACTTGATATCGGCGCTCATTACCGGATTAGTTTGGGTTAACCCCAGCACAACTGAAATATTGGAAGGCTTGCCACTACCAATGGATCCTGTATGAATCTCAATTGGATTTAATGTAATCTTATTGCCTGCCTGCTGGTCATCGTACACCAGCTGTGAATCAGTGATTCGCACACCGGCCACTTCCAGACCAAGGCTTGCACCGTCACTCTCAGCAGGTTTCGCGCTGCTTTTTGAGGGGTCACCTGACAAATCATCCCAGTTGGTTTTGCCATTCTTGTTTTTTTGCAGATTAACCCGCAATCCTTTCAATTCAATGGTGTCGGCCTGAACTTTCGCTTGCAACAATGCCAGCAGATCAACACTGACACCCACCCTTTCAACACTGGCAAAAGATTGTTCCGCAAAACCCGGAGCATTACTTAGCTCCGCCTGGCCTAGCTTAACGCCCAACTTGGGGAAAAATGTAAACCCGATATCTCCTTCCAATTTTAAATCACGCCCGGTAGCATCTTTCACTAGCGCAACAATACGATCTTTATGATCATTAGGATCGACCGTCGCGACCAGGACAACGGCACCGGCAATAAAAACTACAACCAGAACTGCCAATGCGATTAATAGATACTTAATTATTTTCATTCGGAATACTCCTACGTTTTTTCTTTCGCCAGATCACGTGACCATGCGCCTGATTTTCCACCTGATTTTTCCAGTAATTGAATTTGCGACATGGTCATACCACGGTCAACCGCTTTACACATGTCATAGATGGTCAGCAATGCTATCTGCACCGCGGTTAAGGCCTCCATCTCAACACCTGTCGGGCCACTTGTTTTCACCGTCGCCGTACAATGGACCTCGTTGGAATTCGAATCGCTATTAAAGTTTACTTCAACGGAGGTTAACTGTAAGGGATGACACAATGGAACCAGATCGGCTGTTTTCTTCGCTGCCATAATGCCAGCCAATCGCGCAACCCCTAAAACATCACCTTTTTTGTGGCCTCCCTGATTGATCAGCGACAACGTCTCTGCCTGCATCGAAATGCGTCCTTCTGCAATGGCAATGCGGTTTGTCTTTGCCTTGTCGCCCACATCAACCATGTGCGCTTCACCAGAGGTGTTAAAATGAGTCAGTTGATTCATTGATTTCTGTTAGTTGAGCTATGAATAAGAATCATACACTAAATAAAAAGTCAGCTTTATTGCGATTATGACGATCACTGTTCGATTTTTTGCCAGCTTGCGCGAGGAACTGCAATGCGAAGAAGCCCTCTTGCCTGAACAACCGGGTCTCACCGTCTCGAAAGTCTGGAATCAGGTGACTCGGAACCATCCCGTACCCGCTAATTTGCTGTGTGCAGTCAACCAGGAATATGCAGACTTTTCGCACCAAGTAGTAGAAGGCGATGAAGTCGCGTTCTTCCCACCAGTAACAGGTGGGTAACTTGACCTTACCGAATGAGCAAAAACAATCCCCGATTACCACGTTGAATATTCAGTAACACGCCACTGGATTCAGCCTGAATGGCTTCTTCCATTTGCTTGAAATTTTCAGTCGGCCTCTTGTTCACGGACAGGATAATGTCGCCCGTGCGCAATCCTGCCGACGCGGCCGGGCTTCCTGCATCCAGCTTCGATACAACGATTACTTGTTGGCTTTGTCCTCCTCGTTGATCAATTTCCGTCACACTCAATTCCGATCCGGCGAGCCGCTGCGATAATTTCTCTCCAGCGATGGTCTTGAATTTTTTTTCCGCAATCTTGGCATGCAGTTGTTTAACTTTGCCACTACGCACAATTTCAATGTCGATCTCAGTTCCCACACGGATAAGCCCTATGACATTGCGCACATCCCCTGAATCTTCTACCGCATCCCCATTTACCGAAATGATTACATCACCAGCCTCCATGCCGGCCTTGTCTGCCGGTGAACCTTCTTCCACCCTGGCAACCACGACACCTTTTCGATGATCAATTTCAAATGCTTCAGCAAGTTCCGGTGTCAGGTCTTGCGCAGTAAATCCCAATCGCCCACGTTTTACTTCGCCATGCTCAATTAACTGGGCCGTAATTTGTTGCACCATATTTACGGGAATCGCAAAACCAATTCCCACACTGCCACCGCTAGGGCCTACAATTGCTGTGTTAATGCCGATCAACTCACCTCGCAAGTTAACCAGGGCGCCACCGGAATTTCCAGGATTAATAGACGCATCTGTTTGAATGTAGTTTTCAAAGACATTAATTCCTAGATGATCGCGTCCTGTAGCGCTGACGATTCCATCCGTTACGGTTTGACCCAAACCAAAAGGGTTTCCAATGGCTACAACAAAATCGCCGACTCGCAATTTATCGGAGTCAGCAATTTTTAATTCAGTTAAATTTTTTGCATCGACCTGGATGATTGCCACGTCAGCGGCAGGATCTGTACCAACAACCGTCGCTTCGAATTTTCTTCCATCCGTTAACGTAACAACAATATCATCCGCTTTTTCAATTACATGGTTATTAGTAACAATGTAGCCCTTACGCGCATCAAATATAACCCCCGAACCCAGTCCGGTTCTTCGTCGCTCCCGACGTGTATCCGGCACATCAAAAAATCTTCTGAAGAATGGATCATTAAATAACGGACTTTGCTGCATAACCTTTGCCGAGGTCGCAATGTTCACGACAGCAGGTGTAACTTTTTCCAGCATTGGCGCCAAAGAAGGCAGCGGCTCTCCATCAATAGCAGCAGGCAAGGTTGCCATGCCGGATTTACCTCCACCAAAGAAACCTATACACAAGACCAGCAAGAGGGTAAGTACGTTATTTTTATTCATTGCATTTGACAACAGGGTTATTGTTTTCTACATCGCTACTTTAGAGCACTATACTAAGTGTCAGTTCCCACGCTGAATTCAATTCATATTCTCGGATTAAATTTAAACTGCTTCTTCATTTTCTCGTAAAATTCCTGCTCCTCTTGGTTGTTTGCAGGTGGAGTGACAATATGCAAACGAACAAACAAGTCTCCTGCCGGAGAACCTGGCATGCCCTTGCCCGCCAGACGCATTTTTCTGCCGCTCTGCGAACCCGCCGGAATTTTTAGTTCCACAGAACCGCTTAATGTATTGGCTTTCACTTTCTCACCCAGCGCTGCCTCCCACGGCGTAATATTCAAATTGACATATACATCTTTCCCCTGCAATTCATAATTTGCATCGTTAACAACATTCACCTCCAGATACAGATCACCGTTAGGCCCACCATTAATTCCCGGCGCACCCTGGCCACTGAGTCGAATCTTTTTCCCGGTTGTAATGCCCGCGGGAATTTTAACTTGCAACGACTTTCCGTTCGCCAGTCGAATGGTTTTCGTGTCCCCATGAAACGCATCGCGCACGGTTACATCAATATGCGCATTCTGATCTTGTCCCGCTTGTCGAAAACCATGCCCGGCGCCTGTCGAGCGAGTAAAACCACCGCCAAACAGACTATCAAAAAAATCACTGAAGCCGCTACTGCCCTGAAATCCACCAGCGCCCGATGCCTGACTTCCAAAGCCACCGAAATCAAATTGTTCCCAGCCCGGTGGTGGTCGAAAATCCTGCCCTGCCTTCCAATTCGCTCCCAGCTGATCGTAAGCACTGCGTTTTTCGGAATCTTTCAATACCTCATATGCCTCACCAACTTCCTTAAAGCGTTGTTCTGCGTCCTGCTCTTTACTTACATCAGGATGATATTTCCGCGCCAGCCGACGATAGGCTTTTTTGATATCAGCCTCACTCGCATCTCGTTCGACACCCAGAATTTTGTAGTAATCTTTATATTCCATATATTTATCAGCTTGAAACAAAAACGCCGCGAATTAACGCGGCGCCAGTAGGAGTCTCATCGTTGCTTCGCAACAAAGTTCTATCCTTGAACGGTGATTTTCTTTTGCGCCTTTTCCTTTTTGGGCACATATACTTCCAGCACGCCCTTGTCACTTTTGGCTGTAATTTTATCTGAATCTATGGATTCAGGCATATGGAAACTGCGTTGAAACAGCCCCCCGGATCGCTCAACATGATGAAATCCTTCGTCGCCCGTTTCCTTTAATACTGGTCGCTCGCCTTTAATCGTTAATGTACCTTCCTGAAACAACACTTCGATGGCATCCAGCTCAACACCAGGAACATCGGCCCGAAAAACGTAGCGCTCCTTTTCCTCAATCACATCGACAGATGGGACCCAGTGACGATCCCGACCACTTTGTCGGATCGGAGCGGACAACCACTTCCCCATGTCTCCATGCATGTCACGCCATAGCCCCAGTGGTTGCGTTTTGATTGCTGCTAACATAGATACCTCCATACAAATTCGTTACATTTAACATTAGGCCTGCTTTTAATTATTTCAAGCCCTGTAGAACTATTGCTTAATATGGGGTCAGTAAGCTAAATTTCAAGTCAGCTGATAATTATCTTGGCCAAATATTTATGCCGATTTATGTTCAAACATTCCCGCATCGCGATTTTTTTGCACTTCGTCCGCCCTGAATAACTTGCCATTCATGGCAATGTAAACAGCGGGCGGCGACAACTGGGCGGCTGCCGATGCGAATCCGGTATTGAACAAGGCATCACTGTCTCGAAACCGTGCCGGTTGCATGGCGCCCACTAACACGATGGTTTTGTCGGTAATTCCACTTAAGGCCTGCGCGGTATCAACCATCGTGTCCGTTCCATGAATGATTAAAATATTTTTACACGACTCGTTTGATACGCTCGAAACAATTTTTGCGCGGTCATCATCAGTGATCTCAAGACTATCTTTCTTTAGAATACTTTCTATGTCGTAAGAAAAGCTGACATTTGCCTGATCAAGAATCCATGCAACCTGTGGCTCACCAATTTGATAATCGCTGAGCGCATCGTAGTACACCTTATCAAAGGTGCCGCCAGTACAAAATATTTTTAGTTCCATGTTTTTCTACTCAATGTTTTGAACTTGTTCGCGCATTTGTTCTATATAGACTTTCATATCCACTGCAGCTTGTGTCGTAACAATGTCGGCTGACTTTGAACTCAGCGTATTAGCTTCGCGGTTTAATTCCTGCATAAGAAAATCGAGACGCCGCCCAACAGGCTGGTCACTCTGCAGTACTGAATCCAGTTCCTGCAGATGACTGTCCAGTCGATCCAGCTCCTCTTCCACGTCGAGCTTCTGAGTGATAAACACCAATTCCTGCTCAAGTCGATTCTGATCGGCTTCTATCTGCAGATCTTCAATTCTTCCCATGATCTTTGATCGAATAGCTGTAAGCACTTCCGGGCGACGCACACGCACAGTTTCTACCAGTTCTTTTAGCTGACTGCATCGCTGCGAAATCAACTGTTGCATTCGTTCACCCTCCAACTGACGATTCTCAATCAAACTCTTCAGCGCCTCATCAAATAATTCTTTAGCGCCGTGGACAAGCTCCGCCTGATCGATTTGATTCTGTTCTGTTACACCAGGCCAGCTTAACAGTTCCATGGGATTTAAGGCCCCCGCTTCCGGAACCTGCTGTTGCAGTGAACGAGCCTGCTGTAAGAGGCTATCCAGCAACTTCTTATTTATACACAAGTTCACCTGTGTGTCGGCCGTGGGCCGGAGACGAAAAGTACAGTCCAATTTACCTCGACTTAATCTTTCCTGAATCATTTTTCGCAACTGGAATTCCGATGCCCTTAGCTCTTCTATGAGTCGAAAATTTACTTCCAGGTATCGATGATTGATTGATCGCAGCTCCCACACAAAATTGCCGATGGTATGATTTTTCTCCTCTCTTGCAAAAGCAGTCATGCTTTTAAGCATATTGGCTCCTCAATTTTGGGGTAGTCTAAAATGGTTTATGCCTGCCGAGCCCCCTTTGTTGCCCGGCAATGCGTTAAATCTCGTATAATGCGGCGCCTTCAGTTTCGAACCCATTTTGGAGAATATTTATGCGACCCAGCGGCCGTAACCCCGATCAGCTTCGTGAAGTTCGCTTTACCCGTAACTATACCAAGCACGCGGAAGGATCAGTACTTGTTGAGTTTGGTGACACCAAGGTTTTATGTAATGCATCAATTTCGCCCCAGGTACCACCGTTCCTGCGTGACACAGGCAAAGGCTGGGTGACTGCCGAATACGGCATGCTGCCTCGCTCCACCGGCTCACGTATGCCTCGCGAAGCCAGTCGTGGGAAGCAAGGCGGGCGCACATTGGAAATTCAGCGATTAATTGGCCGTTCGCTAAGAGCAGCGGTTGATTTGCGCAAACTAGGCGAACATACCATTACTATTGATTGCGACGTCATCCAGGCGGACGGCGGGACTCGTACGGCCTCAATCAGCGGGGGTTTCGTCGCCTTACACGACGCGGTTCAGTCTTTACTCACCACAGAAGTACTTTCCAGCACCCCCATTCAGACCTTCGTTGCTTCGGTTTCGGTTGGTGTATTTGAACAAACACCCGTCCTGGATCTCGATTACGCAGAGGACTCACAGGCAGATACAGATATGAATGTTGTCATGAACGAAAAACTGCAGTTTGTTGAATTACAGGGAACTGCAGAAGCGCAGTGTTTTACCCAAGAGGAATTACAAGCAATGCTGGCGTTAGGAACATCGGGAATTAAACAATTAATTGCAGCGCAAAAACAGTCTCTGGCATGAGTAGACCGCAAAAGAAAATTGTACTGGCGAGTGGCAATCAGGGGAAGTTGCGCGAAATTCAGGCAGTCCTTGCAGGGCAACCCTATACGCTTTCTCCTCAAAGTGAGTATGCAGTTGGTGATGTTGAAGAAACCGGACTCAGCTTCGTCGAAAATGCTCTGATAAAAGCAAGACACGCTGCGGTAAAAACGGGGTTAATGGCAATGGCAGATGATTCCGGTATCGAAGTAGATTACCTCAACGGCGCCCCAGGAATCTATTCTGCACGATACGCTGGGCAACCCTGCAACGATCAAGCCAATAATGAAAAGCTTCTGAAGGAACTGGATGGCGTTCCTTTTGAAAAACGCAGCGCACGTTTTCAATGCGTCATTGTATTGCTCCGACACGCAAATGATTCCATGCCTCTTATTTGCAGCGGAACCTGGGATGGCATTATTGTCGAAACCCCTTCTGGTGAAAATGGTTTCGGATATGACCCTCTGTTTTACGTGCCCACTCACCAATGCACTTCGGCCGAACTCAGTCCGGAAGAAAAAAACAGAATTAGTCACCGAGGACAGGCATTACAAAAACTGCGTTCGGAAATTGCAGCGTTTCTGTCCCATACTTAATATAGGCTAATGGTAGTATCGCAACAATTCTTGCAGCGAGGCATTGGTCTTTATATTCATCTCCCCTGGTGTTTACGAAAGTGCCCCTATTGCGATTTTAATTCGCATGCAACGGAGTTGGATGCATTTCCTGAAAACCAATATACAGACTGTTTAATAAAGGACCTCGAGTCCTGTGCAGAATCGCTAAGCGACCGCATCGTTCGTTCTATTTTCATTGGCGGAGGAACTCCCAGCCTTTTCTCGCCCACTTCGATTGACCGCATTCTTACTGCTTGTAAACAACATTTGGCATTTAGCAAAGAGTGCGAAATTACTCTGGAGACCAATCCGGGAACATTCGAATATCAAAAATTTGCCGAGTTTTTTGGTTGTGGCATCAATCGTCTGTCTATCGGCGTACAAAGTTTCGATGATGCTTTCCTCAGCAATCTGGGGCGAATTCACGATAGTCAGGATGCGTTACGCGCAATCGAAACCGCTCAAAAAATCGGCTTCGAAAATATAAATCTCGATTTAATGTTTGGTCTGCCAGGTCAATCTGAACAAAATGCCTTATCAGATCTTAAGCTCGCCCGACAACAGGACGTCAGCCACATTTCCTATTATCAACTTACGCTTGAACCCAACACCGTATTTCATCGCTTCCCCCCACAATTGCCGGATAACGAATCCTGCTGGGGCATACAGTGCCAGGGCATCGAGTTATTACAGAATAGCGGATACCAGCGTTATGAAGTTTCGGCCTATGCGCGACCGGACGTGCAATGTACGCACAATCTCAACTACTGGGCCTTTGGTGATTATCTAGGAGTTGGAGCGGGCTCCCATAGCAAGCTATCAACACCTGCCGGTATCACCAGAAATCACCGGGCCCGCCAACCTGATAGCTATATAAAAAGCGTAGCATGTGGACAGCACGTTCTGCAGAATAATCAGCTTTCGCGCGAAGAACTGATATTTGAATTCATGCTCAATAACTTGCGCCTGATCAATGGATTCACACGTTCTTCTTTTACTCACGCAACCGGCCTGTCATGGCACGAGATCGATCAGCTCATCGATACCCTGGTTACGGAGGATTTACTGGAATCAGAGAATGAGCAGATCAGGGCAAGTGCCCTCGGCTATCGGTTTCTCGATGACATTCTGCAGCGCTTTCTTCCCGAAAGATCCACATGTTAGACAGCGAATCCATCTATTGCCCATATTGTGGCGAAAAAATTGATGTATTGATTGAGCCGATGGACTCTGTTCAGACGTACTATGAAGACTGCCAGGTCTGCTGCCAGCCGATTTATATGGAAATTACGCCGGGTCTGGCCTCTTCAACGCCACAAATTCGTTGCCTGCGCGCCGACGAAACCCCTTGAAACCAGCGAAAATTCGTGCTCGACAGCGGACTTTATGCACAGAAATAACGCAAGGCCTTCAATTTCCAGGAAAACTTCGTGTACTTCGCTCGATTAATTTACAATTGCAACTAAATTTCAATAATAACAAAGACTTACAATGCTGCACAAAATCTATACGATCTAACAAGATGTATCTATTTTTCGAGAAATACGTTTGTTTGAATTTATTTTCCACAGTTTTATCCACAATTTTTGTGGATAAGTCTCGAACCCCAAACCGTACAACTACTTACCGATACAATGAATGTTCTGTGTTAGATAATTTCCCTATATTAATTGTTAACAACGCTTGCTTGCCGGGCGTGCTTTAGATTATGATTCTGCCTCATTTTTGTTGGCCAGATGTAATGAAACCAGACATTCACCCAGAATATAAGCAAGTAACTGTAACCTGTAGCTGTGGTAACAGCTTTGAGACGCGGTCGACCTACAGCGATGACGCAATGCACATAGACGTCTGCGCAAAGTGCCATCCATTTTATACAGGTAAGCAGAAAATCGTCGATACGGCTGGCCAGGTCGATAAGTTTCGTCGTCGTTACGGCGGCAAGTAAGTCCTTCTATTTCGTTTTCATCTGCAATACGCGTTGCCGGTTAGGGAACTGGCACGGGGTTCATTGCGTCTAATAGTGCAGTGTTGGCCGTAAAGATGTGCGGCGTTGGTTTGAACTGCTACACTTGCCCTCAATAATGTGCGTATATAAAAATGCAATGGCGTCTCAGCGAATAAATTTTTTCTTGTTACTAATCTTCTGCGCTTACTTTTCCGGGTGTGCCTCGAATCCTGTTACTGGCAAACAGGATTTTGTCTTGATGTCAGAAAATCAGGAAATCGAATTAGGCCGAAAAGCGAATCAACAAATCCTTAAGCAGTACCGCGTCTATGAAGATATCGAGTTGCAGGAATATATTGCGGAAATTGTTGAGGAACTGTCTATCAAGAGTCATCGTAGCCACCTGTTGTTTCATTCTACTGTTCTCGATAGCCCCCAGGTTAACGCCTTTGCCTTGCCAGGAGGATATGTCTATGTCACTCGTGGAATCATCGCCTATATGAATTCTGAGGCAGAGCTTGCCGGTGTCCTCGGCCATGAAATTGGTCACGTAACTGCACGACATGGAGTACGCCAACAAAGTGCGTCCACTGTCACTGGTGTGCTTGCTACAGTTATTGGCGCTACGACCGGAGTAAGCGGAGCAGGTGATGCCGCCAATTTAGCGGGTTCCGCATTGTTGCGTGGTTATGGAAGGGAACACGAGCTAGAAGCCGATCGATTGGGCGCGGAGTACCTTGCCAAGGCCGGCTATGATCCTGAGGAAATGATTAACGTTGTTGGTATCCTTAAGTCTCAGGAAGAATTCGATAAACAACTCGCGAAAGAGGAAGGAAGAGAGCCACGTGCCTATCATGGCCTGTTTGCCACCCACCCTTCAAACGATGCTCGTTTACAGGAAGTCATTCGGGCAGCTGAAAAATACCGATCCAATAAGGACCGAGATACTGATGATCGCTTTTTTAAGATGACCAATGGCCTTATATTTGGCTCGGGAGAAAAAGATGGCGTATTACGAGGTAACAAGTTTTACCATAAGCAACTGGATATTACGTTAACCTTCCCCAAGGACTGGCGGATCGACAACCTTCCCGATCGCTTAATCGCGGCAACAAAAAAACAGGATGCGGTAATGCAAATTAGTCTGCGAGATTTGAATAAGCGTCAGACTCCCAAAGAATTTATGGAAGAACAATTTGGTAATGAGCTAAGAGAAGAGCGCAAAGTAAAGACTGAATCTTTCGAAGGCTACACTGCGATCATCAAAGGCAAAACTCCATTTGGCAAACAGGATACCCGTATCGCAGTAGTGTTCAGAGACAAGCAAGTGTACCAGTTCCTGGCCGCCGCAAAAAATCCAAACCTGCTGAAAAAATATGACAAAAATTTTCTATCAACTATTGATAGCTTGCGTGCATTAAAGAATAGTGAGAGACCGCTGGCGGAACCGCGCAGAATTAAAGTTATCACAGTAAAAAAAGGGGATACCTTTGCCAGCCTTGCTAAAGGTTCTCCTCTTACGTCTCACGCAGAAGAACAACTACGTCTCTTGAATGGCCTATACCCGGATGGTGAACCAACTCCTGGACAGCCCTTTAAAATTATCGAATAACCGGAGACATTCCATTTTGCGCATGTAACCTTTGCCGCTCTTGGAATAACGGAACCAGATACTTTTTATGACAGCACCAACCGCATATCTTGTTGATTCCAGTATTTACGTTTTTCGCGCCTGGTTTACGTTCCCCGACACACTACGAAACAATGCAGGCAATCCGGTAAATGCTGTATACGGATTTACTGATTTTGTAGCTGGTTTTCTGGAACAAACAAAACCAAAACACCTTTCTTTCGCATTTGACCAAAGCCTCACGAGTTCTTTTCGCAACGAAATCTACCCCGATTATAAAGCGAACCGGGAGCCCGCACCGGAGGAACTAAAATATCAATTCAGTTATTGCCGCCGGTTTATCGAAGCACTTGGATTTCCACTATTAAGTAGTGATCGATACGAAGCCGATGATTTGCTCGGAACTGCAGCAACGCATGCGCGCAATGATGGTTACCATGTAACAATTTTAAGTTCTGATAAAGACCTGGCTCAACTGATTGAAGAAAACGATACTTTATGGGATTTCGCAAAAAACAGGCGCTTTAACCCAAAAAAGATTAAAGAGCATTTTGGCGTACGCCCCGATCAAATCGCAGACCAGCTTGCGTTGGCTGGAGACAAAGTCGACAACATCCCTGGCGTACCGGGAATTGGCATGACAACAGCAGCCAGATTGTTGAATAAATTCGAGACCATTGATCAATTACTGCAGAATATTTCTTCTATATCCGACATGAAGATACGTGGCGCAAAAAGAATCCAGCAATTAGTCGATGCACACCAGGAAGACATTCTGATGTGCAAAAAATTAACGGTGATTGAGTGTGATGCAAAAATGGCTAACGGCAAGTACGATCTGGAACGTAACCAATGCGACCATTCAGATCTAGAAGAATTATTTGATGAACTTGGATTCGGCAAGTTACGTCGCGAGCGCTGGCAACGCATTGCTTCAGCATAGCAACTTTATTTTGATGCGCCTAATTTAATTGCCCTCTCCTGGGTAATCATTTTTTCACGCACGAGCAGATCAGGATCAAAATTTTCGCCTGCCTGTTGCCAACCCTGCATATGTTGTAATGCAATATTTACAATAGCCTCGATATGGCTTGCATCATCATTTAGGGCAGGTATGTAATGAAAGCGCTCACCCCCCGCAGTTAAAAAAACTTCGCGATTCAGCATATCGATTTCTTCCAGCGTCTCAACACAATCCGAAGAAAAGCCCGGACAAAATAAATCAACTGACGTTACCTTATCTTTTGCCAATTTCTCAAGCGTCTTATCGGTATATGGTTGTAACCATTCCTCCCGACCAAATCTTGATTGAAAAGTTAACTGCCATTCACTTGCGTTTAGTTTCAGCTCTTCAGCGATCAGTCTGGCGGTCTTATGGCATTGGCAATGATATGGATCACCAGCTAATAGGTATCGTTTCGGCAAACCATGAAAAGAGAATAACAACTTTTCACTGCGCTGATTTTTACCCCAGTAATCTGAAATTTTACCAGCACAAGCCGATATGTAACCTTGATCATCCGCATACTGATTAACAATTCGCAACTCGGGCATCCAGCGGAGTTTTGACAGAGTTTTTGCCACCGCGTCAAAAGTAGAACCTGTCGTTGAACCCGAATATTGCGGATAGAGTGGCAAGACAAGTAACTGACTTACGTTTTGCTCCTGCATTTTCAGCAATGCCGATTCAATAGACGGCTGTCCATAGCGCATTGCAAAATCGATTACCGCATGGCCCAAATGGTGCTTTTGAACCAGCGTTTCACGCAGTGCGGACAGCTGCGCTTTAGTGTGCACCATTAATGGTGATCCGTGGTCTGTCCACACCTTGGCGTAGGTAGCTGCACTCCTGCGTGGCCGAATCCGCAAAATAATCAGGTGCAATACCAGCCACCATAGTGGACGAGGAAACTCTACTACGCGTGGATCCCACAAAAATTCAGCAAGATATTTCCTCAACGCAGGCGTTGTAGCTGCGCTGGGAGTTCCCAAATTTGTAATTAATAAGCCAAGTCTCTCTGGACTGCTATGGTCGTAGTCTGCTTTACCAATAAACGTCATTGATTTTCTAAAAATTTGTATGCTTTGTTACAAGCATACAGTGAGTTGGCTTGCTTTACGAAAGTTTACGCAGCCTGCGGTGTAAAGGACTTGTACGGGGGAAGTGTGCTAGCAAAAAATTCATTTGGTCTGTCAACACCTTGCGTCCCTGCAGATAGATATATTCTGCATGAGTGGGCGTAAACGGAACTGCAATCAACTGCATATTCGCCTGCTCGGGCGTGTAATTAGCCTTGTGATTGTTACAGCGCTTACAAGCCGTCACAACATTGTTCCAGGCATCCTCGCCCCCCTGGCTAAGCGGCGTCACATGGTCTCGCGATAATTCTCGACGTTCAAAATGATGTCCACAGTACATACATAAATAGGCATCTCGTTTAAACAGGGTCTGGTTATTCAGAGGAGGGATATAACAATCGTGCAGGGACTTATTGCTACCCTGTGTTGCCACGATTGAATTTACTTCGATTACGCTACGAGCGCCGGATTTTGCATTCACTCCGCCATGGATCACGTATAAAGCCTCGCCACAAGTGTAGGCTACCTGGTCGGCGTAATATAATTTTACGGCGTCCTGATAATTAATCCATTCCAGTGGCATGCCTGAAACGTCCGTCCTTAGAACCTGCTGCCAGAGTGATTGCACGAAACGTACTCCTTATTAGCGAGTTGAGTGATACTCTAATGGTACTTTTCACGTCTGGCAAGCATTAGAAAACATTACATTTTTATGAACCCACCAATGACAATGTTATTTTTCTAGCGCTTGACCTGGCGGAAATAATGGACTCTTACCGTCTTTTTTCCATTGTTCTCGAAGTTCTGCCTGACGATCCGGCGGTAACTGTTTGTACCATCGATAACGTTTTCTAATGCGTTCCTGCTCGTTTGGTGGCAGGGAACGAAACTGATGCCTGCGCTGTTCAATCGCATGTTTTTGCTCGGGTGTCATATTCGACCATCGCTGCATGCGATGCTGCAGTTTTTGCTTTTTGTGTGCGGGCAGCGAGTCCCAGTCCTTACTGATCCGGTTAAGACGTGTTCGACGTTTCTGCGGCAGTTGATTCCAGTCTGATTTTAATGGCGCGAGAATCTGTTTCTGTTGAGTATTTAATTCATCCCAGCGTAACGGCTCATCAGCCATGGCCCAATGGACGTGCAAACAAGGCAAGCAAAAAAGAATTGCAATAAATTTACGCCGGTTACGGAAGCATGTGCTTATGGCCATAAACCTCAGGAACTGGATCCCTGATCGGAAAGCCAGACATAGAATTCATATTCTTCGTATAACTCCATGCTGGTATCGTCCTCAAAAAGACTGGTCTCGATAGCGGATGCCAACTCTCTACCTGCTGGGTTGTACACAGATAATTCGCCAAACAGTGCAAGCGTCAGTACACATGCGGATACCAATCCGGCTACACTTGCCCAGGCTACCCGGCGCCGATACCAGGGGATAGAATCATTCCCCTTTTCCAGCGCACGTGCACGAGCTAACTGCAATTGATATTGAATATCGTCACCGATCTCTTCAACAGAACGATCAAGAACTGATTTTACTTGCTGCTCTAGATTTCGACTGTTTGGTTCACTCATGTTTCTCACCCAATATTTCTCTTAATGCAGCCAACGCGCGTGACAAATGAGTCTTCACGCTACCCTGCGAACAACTCATGATACGCGCGGTATCCGCAACATCAAATCCTTCCCACACACGTAACAAGAAGGCTTGTCTTTGACGATGTGAGATTTGACTCAGGGCAGCCTGCACTCTTTCGATGGACGTATCCTCCGAATATTGCTGGGCCGGACTTGCGTCGGGCGAAATCAGCTGCTCTTCGAAGTCGGGCTGATCATCACCGGTATTGCCTCGCCAGACATACACCCGGTTCCTGATGAACATACGACGATGCCAGTCTTTTATCTTGTTTTGCAGTATGCGATAAAATAATGGTCGCCACTGTTCACTCGGATGATGCCGGTAGCGTTTCATGAGAGCCACCATGGCATCTTGTACCAGATCAATAGCATCGCTGGAGTTGCGCGTTTCGATTTCCGCCATTCGAAACGCCCGTTTTTCAACCTGGCGATAGAAGTCTGCCAGCGCCTTATGCCGGTCCGGTGCAACGTTCAGTACAATTCCCTCATTACACTTCTCTATATACATCTTGTGAAAATCCCAATCCACATTACTATTACCAACGAATTGAGTAATAATTTGGTTGACAAGGGCCTAGTGTTGACGCTCTATATGCAATACTTAAAGTGGTTTATGCACAAAAAGTGTTAAGAGTATATGAAATATAGCAACATCTAATACACCAATTATGAAAACAAATAAGTGTATGATTTATAAGCAACTAAAGCTGATGATAAATCATCCAAACTAAAAATATTATTGCTGTTTAACCAGGAAACGCGAATTATTCGACTATTTTTCCACACATTTATCCACAGGTTCTGTGGATAGCTTGATGTAAGCTGCTTCCATCAAGGCCTTGATTACCCAGGTGGCACCCAACCCGCTGAATATGACTATCCGATCCATCGCGCAAATCGGTATTGATACGCCTGTACGGACGTTATTTGATTACCTAGTACCTGCATCCATTCCCACCATTACGCCCGGCATGCGCGTACGTGTGCCGTTTGGCAAAAGGAGTGTCATAGGCCTGGTTGCTCGGGTGACCGATTCCAGTCTCGTCGACACACATCGGCTGAAATCCATTATCGAGACGCTCGATCACGCTCCATTGCTAGACGAACCGGTTCTCACGTTACTTGAGTGGGCCGCAGACTATTATCAGTATCCACCCGGGGCCGCCCTGTTTGCCGCACTGCCACCCTTATTGCGCAAGGCAAAAACCAGGGCCGAAATTAGCCCTGAAACCCCTGATTTTCTCTGGTTGAGCAAAAAGAATTTGGATGTAGATTTGGGTCGTGCGCCGAAACAGTTGGCAATCTTTCAGTGGTTACAGGATTTCCCGCAAGGAACCGGTCATTCTGAACTGCAGCAAATGTTCCCTAACAGTCGTTCCGCTATTCTTGGTCTGGAAAAACGTGGATTGATTCAGCGGGTACCGGTTTCAGCAGCAGACAATCAATCAAATTCCCCAACAAAGCTCGGTACAACATTACATCTGACAAAAGATCAGAACCAAGTCAGCGAAAAATTAACGTCTGCACTCTCAGGCTTTGGCGTACACCTGCTTGAGGGAGTTACCGGCAGTGGTAAAACCGAAGTGTATTTCAACGTAATTGAACAGATTCTCAAACAATCGGGAGGGCAGGGACAGATATTGATATTGGTGCCGGAAATAGGTCTTACTCCGCAATTACTCAATCGATTACAAACCCATTTCTCCATACCCATTGGATTACTCCATTCCAATGTGGGCGAAAAAGAACGTAAAAACACTTGGCTTAGAATTTCCAGCGGTGAATTGAAAATCGTGTTGGGAACACGTCTTTCCGTATTTACGCCGATGCCCAGTTTACAATTGATTATTGTGGACGAAGAGCACGACGCCTCTCTGAAGCAGCAAGAAGGCTTCTTATATCATGCCAGGGACGTCGCTATTTTTCGTGCACAGCACCTTAACATTCCCATCATTCTCGGAAGTGCCACCCCTTCTTTTGAAAGTTTGCAGAACGTAAATTTAAATAAATTCAAGCATTATGCACTTGCAAGTCGTATTCATTCCGTCGCCATGCCTGACATGCAGATTGTAGACATGAGAACGGAACGCTCTAGCACTATTCTTTCTACCCGACTGCAGCGGGCAATGCATACACATTTATCGAAAAATGGTCAGGTTATTCTATTTTTAAATCGCCGCGGCTATGCCCCTGTACTCATTTGTCATGATTGTGGCTGGGTTGCACGGTGTACCCGTTGCGATGCCAACATGACTTTCCATGCACTTAAAGGCAAATTAATCTGTCATCATTGCGATCGAACAATAGAAAAACCGAAACTTTGCGCGAATTGTGGATCGACCAACCTGCTTCCGGTTGGGCATGGGACGCAGCGGATCGAGGAAGACCTGTCACAACAATTTCCTGAATATTCTCTGGTTCGTCTGGATCGAGACGTCGCCCGGCGCAAGGGTAATCTTGAGAAAATTTTAACCGGGATTCAGGAGCATAAGCACCAGATAATTGTTGGCACTCAAATGCTATCGAAAGGCCACGATTTCCCCGGCGTTTCACTGGTGGGAGTGCTGGATGTGGATTACGGAATTTTCAGCGCAGACTACCGTGCCCTGGAGCGGACAGCCCAATTATTGATACAGGTTGCCGGCCGTTCCGGTCGCAGAAAAATTCAGGGCGAAGTCTACGTACAAACGCACGCACCTGACCATCCTCTGTTAAACACATTACTCGCTTCAGGTTACCCTGCTTTCGCGAAACATGCGCTGGCGTTAAGAAAGGAATGGAATCTTCCCCCTTATACTTACCAGGTTGCCTTACGTGCGAACAGTCAACAAATGGACGATGTCTTTACATTCCTGCAACACACCAAAGATCTTGCAAATCAGATGTTAAGCGACAACATTCAGGTTGCAGGGCCTGTCAGCCCGACGATGGAAAAGAAGGCTGGGCAGTATCGTGCATATATCCTCCTCACTGCGGCTAAGCGTAATTTTTTCGGCAAGCATCTCAGTCCTTGGCTGGATAAGCTCGGCAAACTGCCCTCAGCGCGCAGAGTTCGCTGGAATATCGATGTTGATCCAATTGAAGGCGTTTAAATCATTACTTACCACCTATTTGCGGTACAATGCGCCGCTTCGCAGAATCTAGGGTTACCCATTGAAGGAACAAATCACTCAAACAATCGAGAATGTAATCAAGGAACTCCTTGCGGATGGAACGCTGAAGGGAGATTTGGCCGAATCAATCCAGGTAACCCGAACAAAAGACCCTGCACATGGTGACTATTCAACAAACTTCGCTTTAACATTTGCCAAACTGGCGCAGACTGCACCGCGTCAACTGGCAGAAATGTTGTGCGTTCCCCTTCGTAAGTCACCTTTATTCGATAAAGTTGAGATAGCTGGACCCGGGTTTATTAATTTTTTTATTGCAAATAAAGATCAGACACAGGTAATCGAACAAATCCTCACGCAGGGAAACCGGTACGGGGCCAACTCGAATGGCGAGGGCCAATCGATTCACATAGAGTTTGTATCCGCCAACCCAACAGGCCCATTACATGTCGGTCATGGCCGAGGAGCAGCATATGGCGCTACACTAGCCAACCTTTATGATGCAAACGGATACACCGTCCACCGGGAGTATTATGTAAATGATGCAGGCCGACAAATGGATATTCTTGCCGCCTCTGTATGGCTTCGTTATCTGGAATTATGTGGTGCTGAATTGGCATTTCCCAGCAATGGCTATCAAGGTGATTATATTTGGGATATTGCTGCCACTGCCCAGAGAAACTTTAATAAGCAATTCTTTGTCAGTCCGGAAGACTTTATAAATGAATTACCTGCAGACGAACCAGAGGGCGGAGATAAAGAGATATACATCGACGCGATTATTCGGGTTGCAAAACATTGTCTGCAAGCATCAGGGTACGAAAAGTTTTTCCTACTCGCGATTGATACCATTCTCGATGATATTAAAGACGACTTGCACCGGTTTGGAGTGGATTATGATCAATGGTATTCAGAACGTAGCTTATACGAGCAAAATAAAACGGACGATGTCATTAAAAAACTCAGTGCCAGCGGACACATTTATGAAAAGAATGGCGCCCTGTGGTTTGCTTCTTCGACATTAGGCGACGAAAAAGATCGTGTAGTGGTGCGTGAGAATGGTCAGCCAACCTACTTTGCGTCAGATATCGCTTATCATGCAGACAAACTATCGCAAAACCATTCCCGCCTAATTAATATCTGGGGCGCGGATCATCATGGTTATATTGCACGCATTCGAGCAGCAATGCAGGCACTGGGACTTAATGAAAGCAAGCTGGACATTCTGTTGGTTCAATTCGCCAATCTGTACCGCGGGAAACAGAAATTACAAATGTCTACCCGATCTGGTGAATTTGTAACCCTGCGCGCACTGCGAAAAGAAGTAGGCACAGATGCAGCACGCTTTTTCTATGTAATGCGTAAATGCGAACAGCACCTCGATTTTGATCTTGAACTTGCGACATCGACCAGCAATGATAACCCCGTGTATTACGTACAGTATGCGCATGCGCGAATTTGTAGCGTATTACGTCAGGTTAATCAGTCGATTGAGAACCAGCGGCCCACGTCGCTTGATTTGCTGATATTGGAAAGCGAACGTTCATTAATTCAAAAACTAGCGGACTATCCTGAAGTTATTATTAATGCATGCAATAAACAATCGCCTCACTTGCTGGTAAACTATTTGCGCGAACTCGCACAAAAGTTTCATGCCTATTACAATGCCACACAATTCTTGGTAGATGCCGTGGATTTAAAAACTGCACGACTACAACTTGTTTTCTGTGTGAAACAGGTTTTGGTCAACGGCCTAGCAACTGTCGGCGTGAGTGCACCCGAAAAAATGTAAGTAATAACACAATGAAAAAGCGCGCAATCCGAACCAGGAAAAGAAAACCTGCATCCTCTCAACCTTTACCAGGGTGGGTCTGGATGGTAACCGGATTGATTATTGGTTTAAGTGCGACATTTCTGCCAAAACTGAACGAAAAGAATTCATCCACTGTACAAGTCGAACAACCAGAAGTACCACCAATTAAATCAAATTCAAAAAGGAAGTTTGATTTTTATACATTATTACCAGAGCTGGAAGTAGTCGTAGACGAAAATAACGATCTGCCCTCTTCTAACCAGGTTAATGTCGATGATAACAGTAGCTATATTTTACAAGTTGGCTCATTCAAAAATCATAATGAGGCAGATAGCCTCAAGGCACAGCTGGCACTAATGGGCGTAGAAACCAATATTGAAACTGTTACCGTAAACTCCAATAAATGGCATCGTGTACGCATTGGACCCAGTCAGGACAAAAGTCATTTGCTTTCTATTCAAAAACGATTACATGCGGAAAAAATGGATTCCGTACTACTCAAGGTTCGAAGCTAATTTTGTGGACATTTACAGTCGCATTCCGTAGATGACAGGGCTTCAGGTGCAGGCTCCTCCGCTTTTTCAAGTTTCGCAATCCTTTCTTCCAGCTCCTGCATTCGCTGTTTTTGTAAATTAATTTCGACGGTCGATAAATCACTTGCTGCGGCGGCGGCCCTGACATCTTCTCCACTGATACCGACGGATACTAACTTATGTGCCTCTTCAGTCTTCCCTACATTTGGAGTAAGGGCATTTCTTCCATCCATAATTTCATAACTATTATATTTGCCGGTGGATTTCGTTTCGGTAACCAGTCTGAGCATGGGGGAATTTCCCGCGACATCGACTGTGGCCAAATCGATATATTTTTCCTGATGGATGGGTTCATATTGCTTATTCCTGCGACTCCAGGAAACGACAGCAAAACCATTCTCGGTAAACACGATATATCCTTTACTGCGTTTTTTCCCGCCTCCTGAAAATAATCCATGTCCCTTTTTATTCGGATAAAAATATACGTTACTTGAGAGCAGAATGGACTCAGATTCATCTACGATTCCACTCGCTCGAATCTTCTCGGGGAAGTTTTTGTCATCGTTTGCTGATGATGACATACACATAACCATTGTTAGTAAAAAAATAAATAGTGTAGTTACTCGGTTCATGCGGACCACTCTTCTCCTATTTTAAGATCAATATTTTTGCAATTATTCATGCAGTATAAAACAAACATAAGATGACGACTAACTGCCCGACTATCCCAAATAGGTCCTAGTAGCGATAAATTTATTGCACTACGATGGTGCGTATTGGGTATTATCGTTTCGTTTTACCCATTAAAATAGTGTGTATGATACCAAGATACATTATGAAGTAATTTGATATGCAGCTTGAAAATTTCCCAGTTACTGCCGAGATCCAGGCTCACATTCCACATTATAGTGAGACGGAACGTGTCTCTCAGATCGATAAAATCAAGCAACTGCTGTTGCGAGAAAATGCGGTGCTTGTTGCACACTATTATACGCATGAAGATTTGCAGATGATTGCAGAAGAAACCGGCGGCTGTGTTGCAGACTCGTTGGAAATGGCGCGCTTTGGGCACGAGCATCCTGCGTCAACGGTAGTCGTTGCCGGTGTAAAATTTATGGGCGAAACAGCAAAGATACTAAACCCCGAAAAAAGGGTGATAATGCCCACACTAGAAGCCACCTGTTCACTGGACATCAGTTGTCCTGCATACGAGTTTGCCGCGTTTTGTGATCACAACCCGGATCGCACGTCCGTGGTTTACGCAAATACCAGTGCTGCAGTCAAGGCGAGGGCAGACTGGGTAGTAACATCCAGCGTCGCGGTCAAAATCATTAGCCATTTAATGGATAATAATGAAAAAATCCTGTGGGCCCCGGACAAGCATCTTGGCCGCTATCTTCAACGGGTAACCGGGGCCGATATGCTGTTATGGGATGGAGCATGTATCGTGCATGAAGAATTTAAGGCTCGCGCTCTGGGTGACCTGATTGAAAAATATCCGGAAGCCGCCATCCTGGTTCACCCGGAATCACCGCAGAACGTCATAGAAATGGCCGATGTCGTCGGCTCAACCACCGCTCTGATCAATGCAGCAAAGACTCTGCCTAACAAATCGTTTATCGTCGCCACCGATAACCGTATTTTTTATAAGATGAAACAGCTGGCCCCGGACAAGGTCTTCGTTGAAGCTCCCACGGCTGGTGAGGGTGCGACCTGTAGAAGTTGTGCGCATTGTCCCTGGATGGCTATGAATGGATTACATAACCTATTACATGTGCTCGAAACTGGTGAAAACGAAATTCATGTTGATGAACAAATTCGCAAGGCTGCTTATCGATCTACCAAGCGTATGCTGGATTTCAGCGTCTGCAATTAGGCGCAACGTCATTTGGGAGGTGTTTTTCCACCCATTTACCACCTGCGGAGCCAGTCGACTATGAATGCTACCGCAGCCGACTTAAAGCAAGATAAAAAGCAATTATCTCTACAGCAGTTTGTGGAGTTGGTGCAGAAACTTCCCGTGGAAAAAATCGCACAACTTCCACTGGAGACACTACCTGCCAATATCCCTTCTGATATTACCGAGCAGGTACCCGCTTCCGCACGCAGCGCAGTAGAGGATTTACTATTAAGCATCAATTCAGCACATCTGAAGAAGCGCATGGCTGATGTTGATAACTATGGTGAAGAAGTTGTTGAGGCGATGGATAAAGCGCGAAACAGTTGTAGCTCTAATACTTTACGCGTATTTAAAAATAAAATTTTACGCCTAATCAATTTACTGCAAAGCTCGAAGCAGGAGAAAAAAGCCGTACCAGAGGATGTTCTTGTCAAGCAAATTTCATCGATTAATAATCTGTTGATCGACGTGCGCAGCGAAAGTCACACTATGTCAGTTACGTTGGAAAAACTCAGCAAGGCTCTGCCTCTAACAAACGTCGATAAGGAAAGATTTTCAGCACTCACTGCGCGCATCAGTAATGCAATCAGAGTCACTGAAAATACTCTCTCAGAGTATTATATTCTTCGGCTGAAATTATTATCCAAAAGCATCTTCGATAAGCGTCGAATAATAGAAGAAAGTGACAAAGAAACAGAGGAAAATCGAAAAGAACTGTTAATACTGCGTGAAGAGCTGGAAAAAACCAAAGGCATCTGGAATCGCACAATTAAACGCAAGTCGACTCTTGAAGAAGAAGAAATTGTACAAGCAAGAATTCAGGAACTGATTAACGAGATTAATCAGAAAGAAACGATTATATCGGAAAATGACTTGATACTGTGGCTGGATACGATCGTTGAAGCAAGCCTCAATAAAGCCTCTCACACACGAGCGGCCAAATCTTTGCGAACCGCACGAATTTCTCTTTACTACCTGTTAAATCGTTTTTGCAAAGCTCAAGAGGAATCAGCTATACAAATCGCACAGAACCCGTTTATTCAAGTGGATCCGAAACAGGCGATTCAATTTATGTTGATGTCCGAAAAATTTATTCTCGATTACTTTACCAAGAAAAAGAATGAAGCAACGGCGTGGCTCAGTGGAGCAGCGGAAAATAAAATTGCTGAACTGGATGCCTTACAAAAAGATATCCTGGCAGAATTAAAACGCGCTTCTCGCGGCATTCTATAGCTTATTCCGAGATATGCAGTTCTTTTGGGAGCTGCAAATAATATCCTTGCAAATGTAAACTCTCGATCACCTGCTCAACCTCTGCATTTGCCAACCGGTTTGTTTTCCCAAGATCAACCTCCAGCGCAAATTCAATCTTCCCCAGCAATTTAATCAAGCCCTCTGGCAAACTGGAAATACCGTCTCTTTCCAACAAATACAAATAGGTTTCAGCTTTTTTATTGCTACGATACACAAAACATCTCATGGCTTGTCAGCCTCTCCCGCATCGAACTCATCTCCCAAATTAGCCCCAGGTGTCGGCACACTATCGATTTTCGAGGCTTCTTCCGGGAGCATTTCCATTGCATTCGGTTCCTCTACAATTTCAGTAGCTGGCGTACTTATGTCCTCTTGCATATCTTCCTCATAAGTTGACGTTACTGCCTGCAATGGTTCTTCGGTTTCGGGCAGTGCTTCAACTGCAGAACCACCCTCTGCTGAAACTGCCTCACTCACCTCATCGACTGTTTTTTCAATCGTCTCTGGTGTTTCCAGGGTTTCGCTTGACAGTAGACGTACCGCAATCGAGTCTATTTCATTTAATGGATAACTCAGTCCGAGACTACCGCCTTCCACTTGTGATTCTACTGTCACCGCATGATCTTCAACGTGCGTCAGCACTCCTTCAATCATTTCACCACTTTTCATATTCAATCTTATTGTCTTGTCGATAGCTTTGCTCAACATTTCCGGCATAATTTGCTGGTATATCGTAGCAGGCGATTTATTTACTTGTTGAGGAATAGAGGGTGGTACGAATTGTTCGACATCCACTGTTTCGAATTCACTACCAGTTAACAGCGGATCGTAGTTTTCTTCCTGTCCGGAGACTGCCTTTGCCTGTTCCTCATTAGGCAACGGAATCGCTTTCGGCGGCGCGATGGTTTCTTCCAAAGTCTGGACCACCTCATGCTGGGTGAGAAATGGTAGATGCATCAGCGCTCCACCGGATACACCGACCAACAAAGCCAGCACCCCCACAATCAGGCCATACGTGGCTTTGCGAACAGTAAGTGAACTCCACGCCAGAAATATATGTGCGAGCAGAGGGATTACTAGAATCCCTGCAATACCCCACATCCTATTTTGCTGAAATGCATGCCAAAATAGCACTATTAACGTAATTGCCATCAGGGCAACGCCAACCCAGAATAATCCCATCTCAAGCATGGTCTTGACCTTTTATCCTATGTGTAACTCGATCGATCGAGTCGAGATAAGTATAACCAAACAACGCGTCTTTTATATCTTCCAATATGCTATTTGTTACCTCATTTGACACCTTTTGTTCCTCTAGCCTCAGGGTACAACGTTGGATAATTTGATTGCTATCGATATGCACGGCTGACAGTAGTTCGTTGACGCAGTCTCCGTACTCAAGCTCAGTGAACAACAATTCACCGTTCTCACCATACTCTATGTTAACCGTGTGTGTATCGCCAAACAGATTATGAATATCCCCCAGCACCTCCTGATACGCACCCACGAGAAAAAATCCAAGCTCATATTCCTCCCCCCGTCCAACTGGATGCAGCAACAAGGTATCTACAGAAGAACCGTCAGTGGTGTACCTAGACACTTGTCCATCTGAATCACAGGTTAAATCATGAAGCCGCGCTACTTCAGTAGGTGCTTCATGTAACCGCGTCAAGGGAACAATCGGGAAAATCTGCTGTAATCCCCAAATGTCCGGCAACGACTGAAAAATCGAAAAATTACAGTAATATTTATTTACAGAAAAGAGTCTTTGTCCTATTTCTGCTCCATGCGTAGGGTAAAGTCGGGCAAAACAAGCCTGCAAAAAACACTCTGCCCGCGCCCGTTCTTGTAAATCAATTTTACCGCCAACAAAATTTTGATCGACTAGATCCTGAAATTCATCCAGCATCTCTGCCGTCACATTTCGGTTCTGTTTCAGCGTATCTTCGATATGATGCGCCGCCTCAACCAATTTTTCACTCCATTGGCCAAGCTCCTCAATTTCACAAAATTTATTAAACTTTCGGTCCACCTCCACTACATTAGTTATCAATACCGCATGATGAGCGGTTACTGCTCGCCCATTTTCAGTAAAAATTTGTGGCAAAGGCAGTTCATTTTGTTCACAAAAGGTAGCAATGGTATGAATAACCGTTCGCGCATAATCAGCAATAGCATACGACCTGGAGAAATAACTTGAGTCTTGCTGCGCTGCATAATCAATGGCCAACCCTCCACCTACGTCTATAGTATCTATGTTTATTTGGCTGGTATGCAGCTCCGCAAAGATTCGCATTGCCTCCTGCAAGCCTCTTGAAAAATCCTCCAGATTTGAAATCTGCGATCCCATATGAAAATGCAGCATGCGAAGCCAATCGCTACATCCTTTTTTCTTTACAAGTCTAATCAGTTGTAAAAGATCGTGTATGCTCAGACCAAATTTGGCATGGCATCCACCAGTATTCTGCCACGTTCCCGCTGCAATCGTGTTTAGTCTTACACGCACACCAAGATTGGGTGTAATCCCTGCATGCACGCTTTCCTGTTCAATTAAATCCAACTCTGACAAATTCTCCAGCACAATGAAAACCTGGATTCCCATCTGCTGAGCATACAAGGCAATGCGGATATAGGACCGGTCCTTGTAGCCATTACATATTAGTCTTGCCTGCTGCTTCTCCAATAATCCAATCGCTGCGAGCAATTCTGTTTTGCTGCCAACTTCCAGCCCTATTGGTTTTGTATTGGCCGCCAATATGTTTTCAACGACGGTTCTCTGCTGGTTAACCTTAATTGGATAAAATAGCGTATGAGTCGTATCACAGTTGGCTTCATCAATTACCTGTTCAAATGCTGCGCATAACTCATCAACGCGCGCGTGAAGAATTTGTGGAAAACGAATCAAGACTGGCATCGAAATTCCGCGGGCACGCAGCTCACGACTCACATCGCATAAATCTATTTCTTCATCGGCACTTACACGAGCTGTCATATGCCCATACTGGTTTACATCAAAATAACCTTCACTCCATACTGGGATGTTGTAAAATTTTCGAGCGTTGCTAACGTGCCAGTCTTTATTGCACCACTTATTCATAATTTAACTTATTTTTTGCAACCACTGTCATTTAATTAATATGTCCATAAAAGATTCACGCTCAACCAGTGAATGGTTCACCGAACATTGTTCTGAGTGCGGAACTGCTTTTTCATTAGAAATAAAATCCAGACTTCACAAAGAGCAATCGCCTTACCAGAAAATCGAGATATACGAAACCAACAAATTTGGAAAGCTCCTGACTATAGACGGATTTGTTATGTTAAGTGAGCGGGATAATTTTATATACCATGAAATGATGGTTCATCCAGCATTATTTAGTCATACTGCGCCACGCCACGTTGCCATTGTAGGAGGCGGGGACTGTGGCACACTAAAGGAAGTGGCAAAACATACCTGCGTGGAACGAATCACCCAAATCGAGATTGATGAAAGAGTGACCCGTTTATCCGAACAGTATTTTCCGGAATTATGCACTGCCAATGGGGACAAGCGGGTACATTTTGAGTTTTGTGATGCAATTGCATGGATGCATCAAGCTGACAATGAAAGTATTGATATCATCATTATTGACAGCACCGACCCGATCGGGCCCGCTGAGGGACTATTCCGAAAACCGTTTTACGGCGATTGTTTCAAGGCGCTCAGTCCCGGTGGACTAATCGTTCAGCAAAGTGAATCACCGCTGGCGCACTGGGAATCGATCACACGACCGATGTGCAAAGAAATGCTTTCCGCAGGATTCTCGCGTACCAGCACATTGCTATTCCCGCAACCGGTGTACCCCACCGGGTGGTGGTCAGCAACCATGGCAGGAAAGAATAAAATTCAACTAATACGCGACGCCGACGCCAAAGCCCCTGGATTCGATACCCGCTATTACAATTTTGCAATTCATATTGCTGCATTTGCAGCACCAAATTTTTTGCTGGAAGAGAACTGAAAAAAGATCCAGATTATGCGGCATTAGCCGGGAATTTTGAAAAACTACACCCGAGAATTTATTTGAAGAAAAAAAGGGCGCTCAGGAAAGAGCGCCCAATCACTAGCGTGAATTTACCAGGAGTTACTATTTATTCACGAATTCCGGATAGGCCTCCATTCCACATTCGGAGTAATCAGCACCAATCTCCTCGTCTTCTTCACTGATTCGAAGACCAATAACCATCTTGATGATTAACCAAAAGATTATCGAAACGATAAAAGTCCAGAGGAAAATTGCTACAATTCCGTACAATTGTGCTCCGATATTGGCGTCAGGATTAGAAAGGACAACAGCAATTAATCCCCAGATTCCCGCAGTACCATGAACAGAAATTGCACCGACGGGATCATCAAGTTTTAGTTTATCCATCATTACGATACTGAACACTACAATAACGCCACCGATCGCTCCAATGATCGTTGCCAGCAGCGGTGCTGGAGTCAGCGGCTCCGCGGTAATGGACACCAGACCGGCTAACGCACCATTCAATGCCATTGATAGATCTGCCTTGCCGAACATGAGTCGTGCGGTGATCAAAGCAGCTACGACACCACCCGCAGCCGCTGCGTTGGTGTTAACAAAAATTAACGCCACCGCATTTGCTTCATCTACATTTGCAATTTTGAGCTCAGACCCGCCGTTAAACCCGAACCAACCCATCCAGAGAATGAATGTCCCAAGGGTTGCGAGCGGCAGATTCGCCCCAGGCATGGCCACCGGGCCGTTTGCGGTATAACGTCCCTTGCGCGCTCCGAGCAAGATTACGCCCGCAAGAGCAGCAGTAGCTCCACACATATGTACAACACCTGATCCGGCAAAATCCAGAAATCCCGCTTGGTCCAAGAATCCACCGCCCCACTTCCAAAATCCTTGCACAGGGTAAATGAAACCAGTCATAACCACAGCAAACAATAAGAAAGACCAAAGCTTCATACGCTCAGCTACTGCACCTGAAATAATTGAACATGTCGCAGCAACAAAAACAGCCTGAAAGAAGAAATCCGATAAACCCGAATAATACGTTTCACCTTCACTGGTGACGACTTCCCCGGCGACATGATCACTTTTTCCTAGAATATCGAAAGCAAATGGCCACCAGGTACTATCTGTTCCGCTGTACATGATGTTGTAACCCATCAACATAAACATAATGCATGCTATCGAATACAGAGAAATATTCTTGGTTAAAATTTCAACGGTACTCTTTGAACGCACCAGCCCTGCTTCTAGCATGGCAAAGCCTGCAGCCATCCACATCACAAATGCACCCATCACCAGGAAATAAAACGTATCCAGTGCATAGGCCAGTTCTATAACTTGATTTTCCACAATTCCCTCCTAAGATTTAATTCGATACGCAACTTATAAAGCGGCCGCACCGGTTTCACCGGTACGAATGCGAATGACATCAGACAAATCAGAAACGAAAATCTTACCGTCACCAATTTTCCCGGTATTCGCAGCCTTGGTAATCGCTTCCAGCGCAGAACTCAGGAGACCATCATCAATCGCAATCTCCAGTTTTATTTTCGGTAAAAAGTCGACTACATACTCTGCGCCTCGATACAGTTCCGTGTGCCCTTTTTGACGACCAAAGCCTTTTACTTCGGTTGCCGTTACGCCTGTTACACCTATATCAGATAACGCCTCTCTCACATCATCCAATTTAAATGGTTTGATAATCGCTGTTATCAGCTTCATTGGTTTTCTCCCACAATTTTTATTCCGGTACCTCAACCCAATCTCTGTAAATATGTATCAGGTCTTATTGGCTTCTTGACTAACCCTTGTTTTCTACTCCACTAAATAATCTAGAGCTTACCTTTTGAAATTACGATTGATGCGAAAACATAGTTGCCTTGAATCGTAGCTGGAGACTGAAACATAAAATTGCCAAGACATTACATCTCAGTCTCAACCACTTCAAAAGTTAAATTAAATAACGTCAAATCCCCATGAGATCGATACATAGCCCTGGGTCTCATCGTCATCATCAGTTCCCAGGATATCGGCATCGTCCGTATGCACTAGTGCACCGGTGAGCTCAAAGCCGGCCATTTCCATGGTATAACCCAGTTCGAAATAGTGACCCAGATCATCGTCCGCATCATCGCCAAAATCTCCGT
>CAJIBE010000008.1_pt1 | contig 45345 bp, 45 predicted proteins | sample 9199301 | NCBI WGS metagenome assembly CAJIBE01 (sample SAMEA7708291, study PRJEB35096) | sediment metagenome | biome: marine neritic benthic zone biome [ENVO:01000025]; feature: sediment [ENVO:00002007]; material: shallow marine sediment [ENVO:03000034] sea grass bed [ENVO_01000059] ... | reverse complement strand
CTTGCAGTAAATTTGCATCAACCAGCAGACGCTCAATACTCTGGTGACCTTCTTCACTAAGAAATACCTGCTTGGATTTTTCATCTACAAAATAGTCTCCATCGCTTTCTTCGGATTCCTGACGAACCAGGTCAGGGACAATTTTGTCGACTTTTTGATAAAGCTCTGAGCTATCGTTAGTCGGCCCGGAAATTATCAGCGGAGTACGCGCTTCATCGATCAGGATGGAATCAACCTCATCTACTACTGCAAAGTAAAGATCTCGCTGAACTCGCTGGTTCGCCGAGAACTTCATATTATCGCGCAAATAATCAAATCCAAATTCGTTGTTGGTTCCATATGTAACGTCAGCCTCATACGCCTTCTTGCGGTCCTCGTCTGAAAGGCCACCTACAATCACACCTACCGATAGACCAAGAAACTTGTACAATCTCCCCATCCATTCAGAATCTCGTTTGGCAAGATAGTCGTTGACTGTTATTACGTGCACGCCACGACCGGTCAGGGCATTCAAATAAACTGGGAGTGTTGCCACCAGTGTCTTACCTTCTCCAGTGCGCATTTCAGCAATGTTTCCGAAATGGAGTACCATTCCACCAAGCAACTGCACATCAAAATGACGCATATTTAATGTGCGACGACCGGCTTCTCGCACTACTGCAAATGCTTCTGGAATCAATTCATCTAATGAACAACCCTCTTGAATTCGCTTCTTAAACTCTTGTGTTTTCGCGCTCAGTTCATCATCACTTAAAGCGGAAATATTTTCTTCCAGCTGATTTGTGCGGGTTACATCCTTCTTATACCGCGACAACACGCGTTTATTGCGACTTCCAAAGACTTTTTTAGCAATTTTTCCAATCATTTGGGGACATCGTAATGAAAATTAATCATCGAATAAAAACTGGCACGCGGGAAACGTAGAGGGGCTCTTTGGATCAGCAGCTTGCTACGCAGTTCAAAATGGCGCGAACCAATAATAGACGCACCGAACCGTAAACGAAAGAGATTTGAATGTTTTATTTTACCAGCTAGAACGCAGGAAAATTAACGTGACTGGGATCCTTGTATAAATTTAATCGGATCGACATGGCTACCGTTCTTTAAAACCTCAAAATGCACATGGGGCCCGGTTGATCTGCCGGTACTTCCCATCTTGGCAATCACCTGACCTTTCTTTACCGCCTCACCAATGTTAACTACCATCTTGTCATTATGGCCGTACCGTGTGACATAGCCATTTCCATGGTCGATCTCAACCAAATACCCATACCCTGAGCGATTTCCAGCCTCCGTCACTACTCCTCCGGCTACCGCGACAACATTAGAATGGTATTTACCTGCAAAATCTACTCCGCGATGAAATTCCTGTTTACCAGAAAATGGGTCTGCTCGTTTTCCAAAATAGGAAGAAATCCATCCTTTTTCAATCGGCTGTCCTTGCGGGTACACCTCGTGCCGCAGATTTCGATTGGTGAGCATTGCGTCCAGAGTATGAAACTTGTTCTCCCGACCCTGCAATTCTGAGGCAATTGTGCTCAGTGTGGATTCGAGACTCACAAGCAGTTCCTGATTGGATTCGCGGTTCGTTGAATCCGGTCCGCCAAAACCTGGCGCTTGAGAAAAGTCAATTTGAAGATCATCCAGTTCGGCCATCGTCATCAATTTGTTGCCCAATGCGTCCAGACGATTAATGTGAGCCTGGAAGAACGCTATTTTTTGCGTTAACGCCTCTAGATTAGCCTCACTTTGCCGTTGCACCTCGGCCAGCAGCTGCTTCTGCTCCTTAACATCCTGCTTCCATTGTGCAACGATTGACTTATGGCCGAATGCCAGACCTAACCAATAGCCCCCGCACATTAATATTGCGGATATCGCAACTAGGAAGGATAACCATATAAAATGTTGGTAAAAAGTCCGACAGCGAATACTGTACAGACGGCTCCCCGAGCGTGGTGAAATCATTAAATTCATTAGCAATATTTAAGTTTTTTATTGAGCCTAATATACCGTACTTATAATTATATCCTGCATTATTCCAAGTGGATATGCCACAACATTGATAAAGCTCACAATGCGACCGATACATACACTGATCGACACCAAATACCTGACGAAAGCACGCGATGTAACTGCATTTACTGCCAGCGTACGCAGTCGACTCTCCTCAGATTTACAAAAACACTGCTGGGTCGCGGAAATACGCGGTAACTGTCTGATAATTGTTACTGATCAGGCAGAGAGGGCGACCTTGTTACGTTATCAACAACATGAGCTAGTTAAACAAATCAATGAAGAATTTACTTTAAGTCTGGAAGTCCCGCTTAAGCGGCTTAAAGTAAAAGTTGACTATAAACTGGCCAATCTCCTTGAGTCGTCCGGACCGCGCAACCAACTTGGGCACCAAGACCGGAAAACGGGCAAGCGGTATTGTACCGAGTTGCGAAAATTGTTAAATAAATCTACGCCGCGGTAGCGGTCTCTGCGTACGAAATGGGGGCCTCGCTGGCCTGATCAACGAAAGTGATCTCTTCCCACGCTGACGTCTTGTTCAGCAATGTTTTAAGCAGAATATTATTCAATTCGTGGCCCGACTTATACCCTTCAAAAGTGCCTATCAGACTATGTCCAAGCAAGTACAGATCACCGATAGCATCGAGAATTTTGTGCTTCACAAATTCATCTTCATATCGAAGGCCATCCTCATTCAAAATTTTCTGGTCATCAACAGCAATAGAATTATCCAGACTGCCGCCAAGCGCCAGGTTTCGAGCACGAAGATACTCGAAGTCTCGCAAGAATCCGAAGGTACGCGAACGACTCACTTCTTTCACGAATGATGTGGAAGAAAAGTCGATTTCGGCAGATTGAGGACCCGCCTGAAATACCGGGTGATCGAAATCAATAGTAAAAGCGACCTTAAATCCATCATACGGCTCAAATTGAGCCCACCGATCTTCACTTACTACTTTTACTGTTTCTTTTATCCGAATGAATTTTTTAGGTGCTCCCTGTTCTCGCAACCCAGCGGATTGCAAAAGAAACACGAACGGCCCGGCGCTTCCATCCATGATTGGGACTTCCGGTCCGGACAGATCGATACAGAGATTATCTATGCCAAGGCCGGCAACAGCAGACAACAGATGTTCAACGGTAGAAACACGAATTTCATTCTTTACAAGCGTTGTAGATAAACGTGTGTCACCGACATTATCAGTACAGGCAAGGATTTCCGGGCAATCAACAATATCAGTACGCTTGAACACAACGCCCGTATCAATATCGGCGGGCCGGAGCGTCAGGTGAATCTTCTCACCGGTGTGAAGACCAATTCCACTGGCACGTATCGTGTTTTTCAGCGTTCTTTGTCTAATCATAATTCCGTTTACATCCTCGTCGGCGGATTAAGTCGATTTTATGTCGCAATTGAGAACCATTATCAATAACTGCCTGTCTTCACGCCATCCGTAATTTCTAGGATATTCGACCAGGCTTTCTTTGCTTAATTCCCTTCGCTGTAAGACCGCTAGTCCGCCTGTCGGCGCAGAAAAGCCGGAATATCCAGGTATTCTTCATCGTAGTCATCATCTGAGACATCCTTCGGTTTGGACTGAGATTCAGATCGAAGAGCAGCAGGTCGGTCAAACTCCTTGTAAGGTGCGTCGGATTCTACGTTTTTTACTACGGGGTCCACAAGTTTTACTGTGGAAGTGGGTGCAGCTGCCGCTCGAATTCCAAGTCCCGTTGCCACTAGCGTCACGCGAATCTTATCTTCCATCGATTCATCAATTACCGTACCCACTACAACGGTTGCATCTTCAGAAGCCAGTCCTTCTATATGTGAGCCCACTTCTGCAATCTCATTCATGCCCAAACTTGGTCCGGCTGTAACATTGACCAGGATTCCACGCGCGCCTGTAATATTGACATCCTCAAGTAATGGACTGGAAATAGCGGCCTCGGCGGCTTCACGTGCCCTTTCCGCGCCGACACCGACCCCAGAACCCATCATTGCCATTCCCATTTCCGACATGATGGTGCGTACATCAGCAAAATCGACATTTATCAATCCCGGACATGTAATCAGCTCGGCAATTCCCTGAACTGCCCCGAGCAACACATCATTTGCTGCTCGAAACGCCTCGAGTAAACTCGTATCTTTGCCCAATACGGTAAGTAGCTTCTCGTTTGGAATTGTAATTAATGAATCAACCTGATTCGATAGGTCTTCAATTCCTCGATTGGCAATCTGCATGCGCTTATTGCCCTCAAAAGGAAAAGGTTTGGTAACTACTGCCACAGTAAGAATGCCGAGCTCCTTAGCTACTTCCGCTACAATAGGCGCAGCTCCTGTCCCTGTTCCGCCGCCCATACCGGCTGTAATGAACAGCATATCAGCGCCAGCAATTACATCATGAATTCGATCCCGGTCTTCCAACGCAGATTGGCGTCCGATCTCGGGATTCGCGCCTGCTCCCAATCCCTTTGTGATTTCTGTGCCCAGCTGCAACGTAGATTTTGCGTTCGTACGTTGCAAAGCCTGCGCATCCGTATTCGCACAAATAAAATCTACTCCTTCAAGTGACGCGTTAACCATATGTTGAACAGCATTACCGCCACCGCCGCCAACTCCAACTACTTTAATTACAGCACTTTGCCCGTAAGCATCGACCAGTTCAAACATCTCATTTCTCCTCTAGTTAACGGATCTCACCCGTATATAAATTAAAAATTTCCTTGAAACCAATTTTTCATTCGGTTAAATGTTGCTGACATTCCACTATCACTAAATTTTCTAAAAGTTTGCGATTGTTCATTTCTGTGTCCAAACAGCAATAGACCCACTCCTGTGGCATGAATTGGATTTCTCACTACATCAATCAAACCAGATACAAATTGAGGCACTCCCAATCGAACTGGCATATGAAACACTTCCTCTGCCAGTTCAACAGCACCTTCCATTTTTGCACTACCGCCTGTAAGCACCACTCCAGCTGCAATCAGATTTTCAAATCCACTCCTGCGCAATTCGGCCAGCACCAGTGACATCAGTTCTTCATAGCGAGGTTCTACAACCTCTGCGAGAGTTTGTCTGGCCAAACGTCGTGGGGGGCGATCACCCACACTGGGAACCTCTATTACCTCATCGTTATTAGTTAGCTGTCTCAATGCGCAGGCATATTTGATTTTTATTTCTTCTGCATACTGAGTGGGAGTACGCATAGCAATCGCTATATCATTCGTTACCTGGTCACCCGCAATCGGTATAACTGCTGTATGTTTGATTGCACCGTCGGTAAATACTGCGATGTCAGTAGTTCCACCGCCGATATCGACCAAACATACCCCTAGTTCTTTTTCATCATCAGTTAATACAGAGTAACTCGATGCCAACTGCTCAAGAATAATATCGTCCGCTTGCAGACCGCAGCGTTGGATACATTTAACAATATTTTGAGCAGCAGATACGGCACCAGTAACCAGGTGGACCTTGGCTTCCAGACGCACGCCAGACATGCCTATAGGTTCACGAATGCCTTCCTGCTGATCAATAATGAATTCCTGTGGAAGCACATGAAGTACTTTTTGGTCAGCGGGAATAGCGACTGCGCGAGCCGCATCAATCACGCGATCCACATCATTTTCAATTACTTCTCGGTCCTTGATTGCGACGATTCCATGTGAATTCATACTACGAATATGGCTGCCAGCAATGCCTGCATACACCGAATGTATCTGGCAACCTGCCATCAATTCCGCTTCTTCTACTGCGCGCTGAATCGATTGCACTGTAGATTCGATATTGACGACTACTCCCTTTTTTAACCCGCGGGATGCATGTGATCCCAAGCCAATAATTTCCAGCTCATTGTCTTCATTGACCTCGCCAACGATTGCCACAACTTTCGACGTGCCAATATCGAGGCCAACAATCATTCCATGTTCAGTTTTTCTATTCATAAACCGTCTAGCTCGCTGCCTTTAACTTAACTGTTCCAACGCACTGCAAATCCATTACTATGACGTAAATCTATATTGCTAATCGTTGCGCGTTCATCGTCACTAAACTCTGCAAAAGACCGCAGACATCGTTCCAATTGATCATTTATTTTCTCCCTACCAACATTAATTGAAATGCCATTGCTTAAAGTAATTATCTTGTCGTATCGCGCATCTTCTTCAACCGCAGAAATTGACATGCTCAATTGAAGAAAACGCACATTGTATTGGTAATATAATTCAGCCAAATATCTCTCACGACCTGCCTGCCCATCGAGATTTGGCAACATGCTATACGCCTCGATATCATTTACAAAAAATGGTTTTGCATCCTTATTTAACAGCATCCGGTTAGACCAGCGAAAACGAGGCGTTTGCTCTTCTATTTCAATAACCAGCCTACTAGGCCACTTGCGTTTGATGTTGGCTTTGTACACCCATGAGATCTCTTCGAGATCATCTTCAAATTTCGAAAGATCAACCGTAAAAAAACCTTTACTTATATAGTCTGACGCAACATTACGCACTTCCTGCTTCCCGACATGATGCAACGGAGAATCAATAACCACTGTCTTTATTGGTACATCCTCTACTCCGCGGACAACATATATGCCCACAATCACAATGGCAGCTACAAACACCAGTTTTCCTATTTCACGCAACTCAATACGCGTTACCCTTTCGGACTTTCTCGCTGAGCGCTTTCTTTTATTTCTTCGTGTTCCCATCTGTATAGTTATCTGTGTACAAAAGAAGTTTCGAGAATATTTATAACCAGTTTTTTAAATTCTATACCAGCACTTGCAGCAGCCATCGGGACCAAACTGTGGTCCGTCATACCGGGCACGGTATTCACTTCCAGAAACCAGCTCTTCCTATCCTTATCAAACATCACATCTACACGCCCCCAGCCCTGTGCACCTGTCACCGAAAATGCACGCAACGCTTCTTTCTTCAATTTCGCTTCTTCTGATTGACTCAATCCGCACGGGATAAGATACTCGGTGCTATCCGAAAGATATTTTGCTTCGTAGTCGTAAAATGTCCTTGGTGTCTGCAGCCGAATTACCGGCAGGGCAGTATTATTTAACACTGCAACGGTGTACTCACTTCCGTCTATCCATTGCTCCGCTACTAATGGACCGTTAAATTTTTCAGCATCCTTTATTGCAGTTGCATACTGATCAACGCTTTCAACTTTATGAATCCCGAGGCTCGACCCTTCCAATGAAGGCTTAACCACAAAAGGAGCACCCAACGATGATACGATCTGATCGAATGTGATATCTGCATCTATGATTTCAAACCCGGGAGAATTTATGCCGGTAGCACTCCATATGCGTTTGGTCATAACTTTATCCATACAAATACTGGACCCCATAACGCCACTACCCGTATACGGTAATTCAATAATTTCCAGCCCCCCTTGCAATGTGCCATCCTCGCCACCACATCCATGCAAGGCGATAAACGCACGAGCAAACTTTTCTGCTCGTAATACATCAAATATTCCAGCATCAACATCTATAGAATGCGCATCTACCTCGCTATCTCGAAGCGCGTTCACAACCGCACGGCCACTCTTGAGCGAAATTTCCCGCTCGCCGGACTTCCCCCCCATCAACACAGCAACTTTCCCAAAAGTGCTTTTACCCATTCTCTCGGACCCCCAATATCTTTACTTCTGGATCCAATCGCACACCGCAACGATCATTAACTGTTTTCTGAATATAGATGATCAGCTCCTCAATATCTGAAGCCGTTGCCTTGTTATCATTTAGAATAAAGTTGGCGTGCTTATCAGAAACACACGCACCACCTACCGCATAACCCTTCAATCCACATTTCTCAATAAGCTTTGCAGCAAACTGTCCAGGTGGATTTTTAAATACTGAGCCGCAGTTTTTCTTACCGATAGGTTGTGTATCTGCTCGCTGCTGAAGTAATTCTTTAATAGATACAACTTTGCCAGCCGCAGCTTTTAGCTGAAATAGTGCACTGACAAACCATTCTTCCGGAAAACATTTTACATAGCGATAGCCAAACTCATATTCATCAGAAGATCTTGAAGATATTTCGCCATTTCGATTAATCACATCAACTGAAATCACGTGTTCCCAGGTTTGTCCGCCAAAAGCACCGGCATTCATGGCCAATGCACCACCTATAGTTCCGGGGATGCCCGCCATGAATTCTATTCCTGTAAGACCTTTGCTCACGATGGTGCGCGCCAGTTTGGCGCAGGCGACTCCAGCCTGCGCCTCAACCCGACTATCATCATGAATCTGAATCTTGTTGATACAACCTTGTGTGACAATAATGATTCCAGAAATACCGCCTTCCCTAATGAGTACGTTAGAACCCAGGCCTAACCAAGTGACAGGCACATTTTCAGGATTGCGCGCGAGAAACCCACTCAAGTCTTCAAGATCAGCTGGCTGAAAAATACACTCGGCCTTCCCACCTACTCCCCATGTATTGTATTTTGCAAGCGAAGCATTTAAGAGTACTTTCCCGCGTGTCACCGATGTATCAATATTCGTCATCACGCGGGTGACACCTCTTGCTGTATCTGCGCGGGAAGATTAGAAGCCAGCTTGCCAATACTACCTGCCCCAAGTGTTAACACGATATCCTCAGGCAAAATTATTTTTGCCAGTATTTTGGAGAGCTCTTGCTCATCTTCCAGTAATACTGGCTCCAGCTTTCCAGTCAATCGTAATGCTCGCGCCAATGCCCGACTGTCTGCATTATTAATTGCAATTTCTCCGGCTGTATACACGTCTAACAGCAACAACACATCAACTTCGTTTAACACGCGGACAAAGTCATCAAATAAATCACGAGTTCGCGTATAGCGATGCGGTTGAAAGACGACAACCAGACGCTTACCCGGCCAGGCATTACGTACGGCATCAATAGTCGCCGCGATCTCTGCCGGATGATGCCCGTAATCATCAATGCACTCTACATTTCCATCCTGTATTCGTACTGTTCCAATATGTTGGAGACGTCGACCGATACCAGCAAAATTACTTAACGCAGATTCAATTTTTTTATAGGGAATATCTAATTCTAGGCCAATAGCAATACCTGCCAGGGCATTTAACGCATTGTGCTTACCTGGTAAATTTAGAGTGAACCGCATTGGTTTGGCACGCTGATTTAAATAAACATCAAACATTGTTTTACTACCGTCAAAACTCAAATTTTTTGCCATGATATCTGCATCATTTGAGAAGCCATAAGTTACATATGGCCGCGACAACTCCGGGATGACTCCCCGTACCACATCATTATCAATACACAATACCGCTAGACCATAAAAAGGGATGTTGTGCAAAAATTCTATGAAGGCATTTCGCAGCTTTTCAAAATCATTTTCGTACGCTGAAAGATGATCGGCATCAATGTTGGTAACTACGGCGATCACTGGCTGAAGATGTAAAAAAGACGCATCACTTTCATCTGCTTCGGCAATCATAAATTCACCGCTACCTAAGCGGGAATTACTTTCGACACTATTTACCCTGCCTCCGACAATGAATGTAGGATCCAGCCCAGCCTCGCCCATAATGGTTGCAATCAGGCTAGTAGTGGTTGTTTTCCCATGCGTACCCGCTACCGCAATTCCATGTCGGAATCGCATTAATTCAGCCAGCATTTCTGCCCGCCGAACGATAGGTATTCTGTTTTCCATCGCCGCAACTACTTCAGCGTTATTAGAATTAATAGCGGAAGAAGTCACTACCACATCCATTTCACTTACGTTTTCTGCTGCATGTTCCGAATACACGGTGGCCCCCAATTGCGCCAGACGCTCAGTAGCAGAATTCGGATGTTGATCAGACCCATAAACATCGTAGTTAAGATTAAGCATTACTTCAGCAATCCCACTCATACCAACCCCGCCAATTCCGACAAAGAAAACCTTCTTTATTCGACGCATGGGTAAAGTTGCAGACGTATAATTCATCATTCATTGCTTTCACTGCGTGCTCGCCACAGGTGTCAGACCACACTGTTTCATACATTCGTCAGCAACGCGTTCACTCGCGTCTGCCCGCCCAATTCTTCGCGCCGCAAGAGCCATTTCTAATAATTGCTGCGAGTCACTTAGCAGCTTTTGCAGTAAATCAGCCAGACTTCGTGCAGTGAGTTCCTTTTCCGGCATTAAAACCGCTGCGCCTTTTTCTACATAGATCCGCGCATTAGAGGTTTGATGGTCATCTACCGCATATGGATACGGAACAAGCACTGCTCCAAGACCAACAACAGCAATCTCTGCCAGCGTAATTGCCCCACTACGGCAGATAACCAAATCCGCCCAGGAATAGGCTTTATCAACTTCGTTTATAAAGGCTTCCACGTTAGCCTGAATTCCTGAGTTGGCATATTTTGAGCGAACGATATCCAGTCCACTGGTACCCGTCTGGTGCCAGACTTCTATCGACAAATCATTTGTAAGTAATTCGAGCGCGTCGGGCACAGAGCTATTCAACGAAAGCGATCCTTGACTGCCTCCCAGCACCAAAATTCTTTTCGACGCCTTTCGTTTTGCGAATCTTTGTTCTGGTCCAGTCATACTCAGCAGCGATTTGCGCACCGGATTTCCGCAGTACTCCAGACGTGGCTTGCTATTCTGAATTGGAAATCCGGTAAACATTTTCTTACTGAACGGGGCGAGAATTCGATTCGTGAGACCAATAATTGAATTTTGCTCATGAATTACCAGTGGTGTACGCAACATTACGCCTACTAGGGAACATGGTCCGGCGACAAATCCACCCATACCCAGCAAAACACAAGGCTTATGACGCCACAGGATACGCAGACTTTCAAACACAGCCGGTATAATGATGAAAGGTGCACGCAGATACTGTAAAAATCCTTTTCGCCGCAACCCCTGCACTCGCATGGTCGTAAAATCAAAACCCGCTGCAGGTACAATTTTTGACTCAATTCCCTTTTCCGTACCAACCCAGACGATTTGAACTCCACGGTCACGTAATTCATTCGCGACCGCAAGAGCCGGAAACACATGCCCACCAGTACCACCAGCTAATATCATTACCGATTTCATATACTCATTTGCCCGTTCTCACCGAACTTCGACGTGGCTTATTTATCCGTCGTGCGCCTTGTTGATTAGTCTCCATATAAACACGCGTCAACAACCCCAATGCAATACAACTCGCGAGCAGATTACTTCCGCCCACACTCAGGAACGGCAAGCTAAGACCCTTTGTAGGCAACATACCCATATTTACACTTAAGCTAATTGCCGTTTGCAGTGCGAACCAGATACCACATCCATAAGCCAGATTCTGGGCGAAGGTCATTCGCAATAACTGCGCTTTGTTACCCAAAGAAAAACACCGCCAAATCAAAACAAAGTATGCGCCCAGCAGCAACATTACACCTGCCAACCCCGTCTCTTCAGCCAATACGGCAAAAACAAAGTCATTATGTGCTTCCGGAAGATAAAAAAGTTTCTGCACACTTTCACCAATGCCGACACCAAATAAACCGCCATTTCCAATCGCAATCAATGCTTGCGTTAATTGGAACCCGGTATCGAATGGATCCGCCCATGGATCCAGGAAACTGGAAATTCTCTCAAGTCGATATGGAGAGCTAATCGCCAATAACACAAGCACTCCAACTGACAGTGTGGTAAATATTAAAAAAGGGGTAAATCGAACACCCCCCAAATACAGCATTACAAATACAGTAACAACAAAGACCACTGCAGATCCAAAATCTGGCTCGAGCATTAACAAAATTACAACTAGCCCCAGAACAACCATTGGATTAAGAAATGCACCAAACTTATTCTGTACACGCGGGCCATGACGAACAATAAATCCCGACAAGTAAACTATCATCGCAATTTTTGCGAATTCTGAAACCTGGATACCGACTGGTCCTAATGCTAACCAGCGACTACTGCCATTTACACTTCTACCGAAACCTGGAATAAGCACCAATACCAGTAATGCAATGGAAACAACCAGCAACAACGGCCCCAATTTTTCCCAGAATAATAATCGAATGCGCGTAGCCAGAAATAAACTGAACAGACCCAGGGTCAAAAATACCAACTGCTTCTTAACATAGTAAAATGCATCGACATGATCTTTATAGGCCATTTCAACCGTAGTAGAGGCAGCCATGGTAATTCCGATTCCAAACAGAATCAGAATTGCATAGAACATGTATAAATCCATATGCTGCGAAACGGAATATTCCAGATCAGACAATTTTGATTCAGTCTGCATGTCTACCTTTCTGAGCGTACTTGTTTACGCAATTTCGGAATTGGATTCCCCGATCCTGATAATCACTAAACATATCGAAACTTGCGCATGCGGGAGAAAATAGTACAGCCTCACCCTTGGCAACCGAACTTGCCGCAATCTGTACGGCCTGCTTTAATGAATCAGCTTCTGTAACGCACACTATATCCTGCAATGCTTTAACAAAGACTTCGCGATCACGACCAAACGCCACAACCTGTTTGACTTTTTCACGCACAACCGGAATAAGCGACTCAATTGATCCACCTTTATGAATACCACCTAGAATTAATATCTGGCGTCGGCTAATACCATCGATGGCAGCAATCGTCGCACCCACGTTAGTACCTTTGCTGTCATTTATCCACTGCACTCCTGCATGCTCCAGCACTAACTCACATCGGTGTGGCAGGCCCTTAAACTCACGAACGCAATCTATTGCAGCGGCTTGATCGGTAATATACTCCTGGGTTAACGCCAACGCTGCCAATACATTCAACTCACCACTTCTGCCCACCAGATGCAGTTCCCCTGCCGGCAGCAATTTTCTTTTACCGCGCATCAACCAACGTCCGCTTTCCAGCTTCTGAACACCATAGTGTCCATCGGCAGGCTCATCCAGCCCAAACGTAGTAGACGTAGAATCTTCCGGCAAACCCTCACTCAGCCGATCGACCCGGCGATATACTTTATGCTTTGCGTTGTTATAGATGGATTGCTTAATTCGAGAGTACTCTTCGAAACTTTTGTGCCGGTCAAGATGGTCCGGGCTGATGTTTAAAACAACTGCAGCAGCAGGCTGTATTGATGGACTCGTCTCCAACTGGAAACTCGACAGCTCCAATACATACATATCTACATCTTCATTAAGCAAGTCTAATGCTGGTTTACCAATATTTGCTCCAGCTACAGCTTTAACTCCCTGGCTGTTTAGAATTTCAGTTACCAGGGTAGTCACAGTAGATTTACCATTGGAGCCAGTAATTGTTATATAGGGTTTACTCGCATTTCTGGCGAAGAGCTCAACATCGCCAATTACTTCTGCGCCTCTCAATTTTACATTTTGAAACTCGGGCATCTGTAACGATACACCAGGGCTTAATACGACTATGTCACAGACATCAATCCACTCCTGCCTAAATTCGCCGAAACAAATATTTGATTTTGGAAGCAACCGCTTCAATTTCGAGGCATTAGGAGGAACATCACGAGAATCCATAATGCGGAAATTTTTATTCTGCGCATGCAGATACTCAGCAACTGAACATCCCGTTACTCCTGCACCGATGACAAGATACTTGGTAGAGTCACTATTCATCGCACCATCTAATCTCACAAGTACATTCCTCTAACAGCAAGCCATGTTCCAAAATCTATTCATTTACTTTACCTGATCTTCAATGTGGCCAGTCCGATCAAAACCAAAATTACGGTAATGATCCAGAATCGAACGATCACTCTCGGCTCCGGCCAACCTCTAAGCTCGAAATGATGATGTAACGGCGCCATTCTAAATATTCTTTTCCCGGTTAATTTAAATGAAGCCACTTGCATCATGACCGAAACGGTTTCTACCACAAACACGCCACCCATAATTAACAGAACAATTTCCTGACGAACCATAACTGCCAACACACCCAATGCTGCACCTAATGCCAACGCGCCAACATCACCCATAAAAACTTGCGCGGGATAAGCGTTGAACCATAAGAAACCCAATCCTGCACCCACTAAAGACGCACAAAATACGACCAACTCTCCCGCCAGGGGGATATAGGGAATTGCAAGATACTGGGCAAATGCAGAATGCCCACTCACATAAGCAAAGATCCCTAATGCACCTGCGACCAGCGCCGTTGGCATAATTGCCAGTCCGTCAAGCCCATCTGTAAGATTGACTGCATTACTTGAGCCAACAATTACAAAATATGCCAACGGTAAAAACCAAACGCCAAGATCAATAACTACATTCTTGAAAAATGGAACATACAAATTTGTTTCAACTGGTAACTGCGCAGTTGAAAACAACCACCAACCAGCCGCAAGCCCAACAATCGATTGCAGCAGGTATTTCAGTTTTACAGATAATCCGGCACTGCCTCCCTGCACCAGCTTCTTAATGTCATCAAATGCACCGATCGCACCAAACGAAAGTGTGACCGTGCAGACTACCCAAATATAGCGGTTGCTTAAATCACTCCAAAGCAGCGTGCTAACAAGCACGCTAAGTAATAGAAATGCTCCTCCCATCGTTGGAGTTCCAGCTTTCAGTAAATGGGTTTCGGGACCATCATCTCGAATATTCTGGCTAACCCGATAAACTGAAAGTCTACGAATCATAATTGGGCCTGCAACAAAACAGATGATTAATGCCGTCAACACGCCCAAGATTGCTCGCAATGTCAGATAACTGAATACATTAAATACAGAATAATATTTTTCAAGGTAATCGAATAAATATAAAAGCACTTCTATTCTTCCTCTAATGCACCACTTCAGACTTCTCTAAAAACTTCACCACATCTTCCATATGCATGACGCGCGATCCTTTAACTAAAACACAATGCCCGGATTCAAGCTGGCTAAGCAGCTCCTTGACCAGATCTTCATGACGCAGAAAATGTGCCCCGCCTTCGCCAAATGCTGTGACTGTGTGGGCGGCAAGCTCCCCCAAGCCGAACAATTTTTTCACCCCGGCAGATCGAGCAACCTCACCCATTTGCGCATGTATTCTTTCCGCATCTTCTCCCAGTTCCCCCATATCACCCAGAACCAACCAAGGCTCCTTCTCTTGCGAACACAAAACATCTATGGCAGCCTGCAACGAAGCAGGATTCGCGTTATACGTATCATCGATAATTGTAGCCCCAAGAATTCCTTGTTTAATTTGCAAGCGACCACCTGCCTGATCAGCATTGCGCAAACCCAGCGCTATGTCATTAACATCAACCTGTAACGCAAGTGCAGCGGCAGTCGCAGCCAACGCGTTATACATATTATGTTTGCCCACAACGGGCAACATAACTTCAAGTTCATCCTCAGGGGTTTTTATGGTTAATCTATTTTCGTTATACGCAATAGCCCGTACTTGCGCATCCGCTTCAAAACCAAATGTTAAAACTTCTAATCCGTTTGACCGCTGCATCCAATAATCACAGTACTTATCATCTGCATTGAGAATCAGCGTCCCCCCTTCTCTAACACCATCAATAATTTCACCTTTAGCTCGCGCCACAGCCTCAATGGAACCAAAACCCTCCAGGTGCGCCGGCCCCGCATTGGTAATAATGGCAATCATTGGTTCTGCCAACATACTTAGCTGGTGAATTTCTCCAGAATGATTAGCGCCCAGCTCAATCACTGCATACTGGTCGTGCTCACGCAACGTTAACAATGTTAGCGGAACACCTATCTGATTATTCAGGTTCCCCTGCGTTGCACAAACATTACCAACCCGAGCTAAGATCGAACGTATCATTTGCTTTACCGTTGTTTTTCCATTACTACCTGTAACAGCCACCAAGCTCGGATTAACTTTTAATCTCCACGAGTGTGCCCAACGGGTCATTCCATCCAATGTATCTTCCACCTTGATTACCGGAAGATTAGTGGAAACTGGTTTATGAACCATTACACCTTGAACGATCTGTTCAATTGACTCGTTAATATATTCATGACCATCAAATTTTTCTCCCTGCAAGGCGATAAACAAATCACCAAAATGTAATTTGCGCGTATCCGTCGACACCCCTGAAATAATCCGGTTCTCACCGTATAATTCTCCTCCCGCCATTGACGCGACCTCACTCATTCGCAACCAGTCATGCATGCGCTAATGTTTCCAGAGTAGTGGTGGCAACCTCTACATCATCAAATTTAAATCTTTTGCTGCCGATTTGCTGATATTGCTCATGCCCTTTACCCGCAATCAACACCACGCCGTTATCACTACTCGATCTCAACGCGTAATCAATGGCCTGTTTTCTATCTATAATTTTCGTGTAATCAGAATTGTTGTCGCATCCTTCAACAATCGCATTGATTATCTCCTCAGCATCCTCACTACGTGGGTTATCAGAAGTAATCACCACATGATCAGCCGCTAGCGTAGCCACAGCTCCCATTTCTGCGCGCTTACCCTGGTCACGGTCACCACCACAACCAAAAACGCAAATCAGCTTTCCAGAAAAGTGCTGACGAGTCGCACGAATGGCTGCAGACAGTGCGGCGGGGGTATGGGCATAATCAATAATCACAGTTGGACCCTGGGTCTGAGTTGCCCGAATACGTTGCATTCGACCCGGCACCGCGCTCAGCTTTTCCAATGCAGTAACAATCTCTTCATTATCTTTTTCTTCGGCTACCAATATCGCCGCCACTGCCAGAATATTCAGCACATTGAATGCACCAAGGAGAGGTGTGTGAACATTCAATGATCCACCATTTATATGTATATCCAATCGGGTGCCCTTTGCATCAAACATTACGTTGGACGCAAATACATCCGCCATTGAATCATTCATCGAATAAGTAATAACCCGAACCGAATCTGGTAATTCCTTACTCCATCGACGACCGTATTTATCATCATAGTTAAGTATCACGTTGTGCGGATGATAAGCGAAGAAAAGCTGTGCCTTGGTTTTAACATACTCTTCAATACTCGCGTGGTAATCAAGATGGTCACGAGCAATATTGGTAAGAACCGCGGTATTAATACTGATATTGGCCAATCTGTTCTGCGAAATTCCGTGGGAAGATGCTTCCATAACAACTTTATTGCATCCAGCTTGGGCAAGCTTGGCCAACTCCTTGGCCATTCGAGTGACCGGAGGTGTTGTATGTGATGCATCAACAAGATCAGATAAACGCCCATATCCTAAAGTGCCAATCAATCCACAGGGTTCTGCCAGATTCTCCATAGCCTGTGCAGTCAAATACGCCACTGAGGTTTTTCCATCAGTCCCTGTAATTGCAATTGCATCCATCTGATTGGAAACATCACCATAGCAACGGGTAGTAATGTCGCCTACATATTTTGACAAATTCTTAAATTCAATAGCTGGCACCGAATGATTCTGTACACTCGCTTTCGAGCTATTTGTCGGCTCCCAAGCAATGGCTGCGGCACCTTTTGACACTGCATCCGCGCAAAATTCAAGGCCGTGGTGATGTTGCCCCTCGGTAGCAAGAAACAGATCCCCCTTGGAAGTATCTTCACTGTTCTGACTCAGCCCGGTTACAATTACATCGTCATTACGGCTCACATTTACCCAGCCCTTAAGCAATTCAGAAAGTTGCCACTCACATAAATTGGCACATTGTGCATTCATTGCTTCTTGGCCTCGGTTAAAAGTAAACTCCTCTTTTTCTGATCTACATATTCCGGCGGCACGTTTAAAAGGCGCAAGGCGCCTTCTGCAACTTTTGAAAACAAGGGCGCTGCAACATCTCCGCCGTAATACCTTCCCTTAGAAGGTTGATCAATAACGACCACGATAACAACACGAGGTTGGTTTGCTGGTGCAATTCCTGCGAATAGTGAAATATGTTTGTCTTCAACGTACTCTCCTTTTACAGATTTACGCGATGTTCCGGTTTTACCGGCAGCGGTGTAGCTCTCCATCATCGCCCGATGACCTGTACCTTGTTTGGAAACAACCTTTCCAAGCATTTTGCGAATTTGTTTTGCCGTTTTTTCTGACATCACACGGTAACCGTTGGCAGGCTTATCAACTTTTATAAATGAAGTGGGATATAAAACACCGTCTCGCGCAATAACCGAATAGGCACGCGCGAGCTGCAGGGCAGTAGCAGAAATCCCGTAACCGTATGCAAGTGTTGCACGCTGTGCTTCATTCCATTGTGTAAAGTTATCCAGCCGACCTGCTCGTTCACCAGGAAACCCAGACCCGGTTAGCTGTCCAAACCCTACCGCCTGATACTGACTCCAGACTTCTTCTTCAGACATTTTCAGTGCCACACGAACAGCTCCAACGTTACTCGACTTAACCAGGATTGCCTGCATGTCCATAACGCCATAATTCTTGATATCGTTAACGCGAATTCCACTGATATCGAAATAACCAGGACTGGTATTGATCTGGCTAGCTGGTTTATAAGCGCCCGAATCCAGCGCTGCAGCAATCAAGAACGGCTTGATAGTTGAGCCGGGCTCAAAAACATCAGTGATGGCTCGATTTCGGATTGCATCGTATTTTGCACCGACACGATCATTAGGATTAAATGACGGCAGATTAGCCATTGCCAACACTTCACCGCTGTCCACTGACAGAATTACAATTGATCCCGCCTGTGCATTGTGAACTGAAATTGTGCGCTTCAATTCTCGATATGCTAAATACTGGATACGCTTATCAATCGAAAGTAACAAGTTTTTGCCGTGATGAGGTTCCTGAATAAGCGCTATATTAGATACAATCGTACCATTACCATCTCGCAGTACCCGCTTTTTACCAGGGACACCCTGCAGCCAATCGTCATAAGCAAACTCAATTCCTTCAAGACCTTCGTCGTCGATATTGGTAAGACCAACAATATGCGAGGATATCTCCCCCGCAGGATAAAATCTTCGATACTCGCGCACTAAAGAAATACCTGCCAGCTTCTTTTGCTGCAGTTCTTGCACGATTTCCGGGTACACATGTCGTCTCAGATAGACAAATTGTTTATCCTTGCGGTCGCTCAGTTTTTTATGCAAGTGCTTTTTGTTCAGCCCCAGGACACGTGCTACATGTGTGATTGATTCAGGGTTCTCAAGCGCAGTCTTTGGATGCGCCCAAATCGAATGTACAGGCGTACTAATTGCAAGCGCCTCTCCGTGGCGATCCTTAATAGCGCCTCGATGAGCCGGGATGGACACTGTACGCAAATGGCGATCAGAACCAGCCTGATGATAAAAATCAGCTTGTAGAAGCTGCAACTGAACTGCGCGCGCGAACAGTACGCCAAAAACAGCAATGATGACAAACATTAACAGTCGCCGGCGGCCATCAAATGAGCGTTTTGCACGCCTACTCATTGATCAACAAACTCAAGCATAATGACATCCGAATGCTGCACTAAATGCATACCTAGCCTGTTGTTAGCAATTTGTTCAATCCGAGCCTGGTTTGACCAGGTACTTTCCTCCAGCAGTAGTTGCTCCCACTCTGTTTCCAGCTGCGCACCCTGCTCTTGTAGCGTTTGCAGATCAACAAAATACCTCCTTTGCATATGCTTGCTGTAAACCAGCGCTGACGCACTGCTAACAACAGCGATATACAAAACCAACAAAGCGGTAAACTTCATAACACTATTTTCTCAGCAATACGCAAGCGCGCGCTTCGAGCTCGAGGGTTCATTAATATTTCAGCCTCTGTAGGACGAACCAGCTTGCCTACAGTTTTTAAATAACGATCCATTTCCATTAGTATTGGCAAGTTTTTTGGAATATCCTGATTTTTGGTATCACGGATAAATCGCTTTACGATTCGATCCTCCAGCGAATGAAAACTAATTACCACCAGGCGCCCCTTGCTAGCTAACAGTTCAAAAGCAGCCTGCAAACCCTGCTGCAATGCATCCAGTTCCTGATTGATATAAATACGGATCGCCTGAAATGTACGAGTAGCGGGGTGAATACCCTGATAGCCGGGCGGATAGCAACTCTCCACGATTTCAGCTAATTGCCTGGTGGTACTTATAGTATTGGTTTTCTGTTCTGCCAAAATTTTGCTCGCAATTTTTTTAGCGTAACGCTCTTCTCCGTAATTACGTAATACCGTAATTAGGTCATCCAGCTTCACATTTGCCAGCCACTGTTCGGCAGTTTCACCACTTGTCGTATTCATACGCATATCCAGTGGCCCATCATTATTAAAACTAAATCCGCGCTCAGACTGTTCTAATTGGGGTGAAGAAACCCCTAAATCAAAAAGAATCCCGTCAACGCGATCCAGTAAATTCAGTTTCTTACCGATGCCTAGCAAATTGGCAAATGAGTCATGCTTGATCGTTACTCTGTTGTCTTTGCCAAACATCTTTTGCGCGACTTGTATTGCACCGAGATCCTGATCCAGTAACAATAATCTCCCCTGCTCAGACAAATCGTTCAATATAGATTGACTATGTCCTCCGCGACCAAACGTACAATCAATATAAAAGCCCTCAGGCCTGATCTGCAACGCTTGCAGCGTCTCATTCAACAACACTGGAACATGCACTGCTGAAGCCGGCATTTATTAAATTTTCAAGTTATCCAGTAATGATTCATCCTCATCTAGCCTGGCCTCTTCCGATAACCAGCTTTCACAATTCTCTGTCCACGCCTGTTCATCCCACAATTCAAACTTATTCCCCTGGCCAACCAGATAAACATTCTTGTTAAGACTGGCAAAGTCCCGCAACTCAGGCGGAAGCAATATTCGAAACTGAGCATCCACTTCGCACGATTTGGCATGTCCCAGATAGAGGCGATGCCATCGCCGTACCTGCTTTTTGACGTTTGGTAAACTCAGCAACTCGGTTTCGATTCTTTCCCATTCCGGATACGGATATATCAGCAGGCAGCGATCCACATCGACCGTTACGACCAGATGCCCACCACAAGATGTTGAGACCTCGTCGCGATGCTTGGTTGGTATCGTTATGCGCCCCTTTACATCGAGCGTTGTCGCGGTGATCCCTCGGAACATTTCCCAGATCTTTTCCCAATTAACCCACTAAAAACCACTTTTCCCCACCGAAGGACACTATAGGAACGAGAGGTCTAAAAAGCAAGCAAAAATGGTCCGTTTATCTGGATTTTTGCCTTGTAAGACAGTTACTTAGCCAATTAATTGAGCGATTCTGGAAAGAATATTCAAAAGGATTAATAGCTTGAAAGTCTTTATTGATAGATCACTTTAAGTTAAGCCGAAAATGTGACGGAGTTCACACTTTTTCCAGATCGAGAGTCGGTCAATAAGCCGGGTTCTGTCGTGGACAGCCATTCATCTAAGACACCTGTCACCAGGTACCTTTAGCGACCTACCCGAGGGCCATGTGGGCCACATGCCGCTTACGCGTGCCCTCCTATTTGGTCTTGCTCCAGGTGGGGTTTTCCATGCCGTTGCTGTTACCACCAACGCGGTGCGCTCTTACCACACCATTTCACCCTTACCTGCAAGGCAGGCGGTATATTTTCTGTTGCACTTTCCATGAGCTCGCGCTCTCCAGGGGTTACCTGGCACCTCGCCCTATGGAGCCCGGACTTTCCTCTGTTGCCAAAAAGACAACAGCGACTGCCTCGACCAACTCTCCTATTTACTCTACCACAAACAACCAGGACCTTATCCTTGCTCGTAGAATTCGCTGGCCAGTTTATACAATGAATTTTTCGGCAGGCTGGAAATCGACTGCGCCAGTGCCACAGCATCTTTGTGACTGATGACAGCTGACAGTTGTGCGAACAGTGTGCGAACGCGGCGCATATCCCGATCCTGCAATGCAGTGCCATCGTCACCCTGAATGATCAATACGAATTCACCTTTTTTGGGAATCGAATCATTTTCCAACAAGGCCAGCACCTCAGATACTGAACCCGTAACCACCTGCTCAAACATTTTTGTCAGTTCACGTGCAATCATCATGCGCCGATCCGGTCCAAATACTGATTCCAGATCTGCCATAAGATCAGTGAGGCGGTGCTTTGCTTCATAGAGGACCAGGGCACGAGCATCAAAACGCAATTGTTGCAGGCGCTGCTGTCGTGCGGCCCGCTTTGGTGGCAGGTAGCCTTCAAAGCAAAATCGATTTACATTAAGAGGATTTACAGACAATGCAGTTATAATGGCGCTTACTCCGGGGACAGGAACCACACTGAATTCTTGTGATCGACATTGTTCCACCAGAGAATGTCCAGGATCGCTAATTAAAGGTGTTCCAGCATCGGTAATTAAGGCAACATCTTTCCCTTGGCGTAGATACTCCATAATCAATTCATCACGTTGAGTTGCATTATGTTGATGATAGGAGGTGAGTGCAGTTGAAATTCCATGCGCGGCGAGTAATTTTTTAGCAACGCGGGTATCTTCAGCTGCAATGATGTCCACTGCATCTAAAGTTTCTAGCGCACGTAAGGTAATATCCTTTAGATTACCTATGGGTGTCGCGACAACATAAAGTGTGGCCATGAGTCACCTCACACATGTATTAAAACCAGAGTGAATGAAATAATGTTACTTGAAAAGAATATTCGACCCGCAATGACAATAACATATTATTTATTAGCGGCGATGTTGATTGTGATCCTTGGTGGCTGTGGGACAGTGGATCAGACTCAGAAGCCAGGGGACGAGAGTGCAGCGTTGGAGATCCATGAAGCGGAAAAGCTGGTACGTCAGGGGGACTATACAAAAGCAGCAGAAATGTACTGGGAAGAAGCACAAAAAGTGGAGTCGCCATTACAGGAAAATTTTCAACTACGCGCCGCTGAACTACAAATTGAAGCCGGCAATCTGCCCGTCGCATACCAATATCTGGGACTAATAAATGAACAAAAAATAACATTTGAGTTAATCCCTCGAAAACGAATTGCAGAAGGAACTATTGCCGTCCACGAAGAACGTTTCAATGATGTCTTGACTCTACTGCCTGAAAGTCTAGTAACACGCGCTCCTGATTATAAATTGGAAATTCTGCAACTACGTGCGAGTGCATTGGCAGGAATCGGAGACACGCTTGCCAGCCTGCAGATCCGTGTCGAAATCAGTCCACTACTGGAAGATCCGGTTATTTTCGCTCACAATCAAAATGAAATCTGGCGTCTGCTGGCATCAGCGCATGAAAACAACCTTACGTCCTGGGCAGAGACGGACAATGTAGATTTAAAAGGCTGGGTTGCTCTTGCACAGACCAAGCGCACAGCACACACAAGCATAGAACAACTCAATTCTGCTATTGACCAGTGGAAACAAAACTATCCGGGACACCCAGCAAGTGAAAACCTGCTGACTTCCATTTTGGAAGGATACGAAAACTATTTTGTTATCCCCGAAAAAATTGCTTTATTGCTGCCCATGTCTGGGCGATACGCAAAAATCGCAGAAGTAATTTATGCCGGCATTTTATCGGCTCGCGAAGTACAAACTGATCAGCATTATGTTCCGGAACTTACCTTATATGATACGGGTGACGATCCGAATCAGGTTATGCATTACTACAATCGCGCAGTTAGTGAAGGCGCTGAATTCGTCATCGGTCCACTGAAAAAAGATTCTGTCAAACTGCTCGCTCAGGAAACCGAACTACCAATTCCAGTGTTAACTTTAAACTATCTGGACAGCAATCAAAACGCGCCCAGCAATATGTTTCAGTTTGGTTTATTTCCAGAAGATGAAGCTCGACAGGTTGCAGAACGTGCTTCGCTAGATGAACACTTTAGCGCAATAGTATTAACTCCAATTGGCGAATGGGGAGAACGACTAGCTGATGCGTTTCAATACCGATTTGAAGAACTTGGCGGCATCAATCTAAATACACAGTTCTATCTGCCCACCGAAACCGATTTCTCTGTACCATTAAAAGTCGCATTACAACTCGATCAAAGTGAAAAACGTTATAAGCAGCTACGGTCCGTCTTAGGACAAAATCTGGAGTTTGAACCACGCAGGCGTCAAGACGTCGACATGATATTTCTGGTAGCGTCACCACGTGTGGCGCGATTATTACGTCCTCAAATTAACTATTACTATGCAACCGATTTACCCGTTTATAGTACATCCCACGTGTTTTCCGGTATCGAGAACATCACCAGTGACCGCGATATCAATGGTGTAATATATTGTGACATTCCGTGGTTACTACAACCCTCTCATGATCATGAACTAATACGGGAGATACTTATTCTTGAGTCAGGCGAAACCTACCAGCTACTCCCCCGGTTTGCCGCTCTTGGTATAGACGCCTATCAATTACCCAGAAAACTGGCTGAACTAGCCGCGCTCAACTATGAACGCTTTAATGGACTTACCGGTAGCATCAAGATGCTCCCAGGAAATAAGTTATATCGTGAGCTTAACTGGGCCAAGTTTATTGATGGCAAACCAGTTTTATTACCACAGCATATGTCTACATCCACGCAGAACTAGATGTCCAACTACCGCTTAAAAGGGAAAAAAGCAGAGGATATAGCCTGCAGTTTTTTACAGCGCAATGGTCTGAAAGTTGTGGATCGAAACTATCAATGTCGATATGGTGAAATCGATTTAATCATGCAGGACAGCGATACATTGGTGTTCGTTGAAGTACGTTTTCGCAATAGTAGCAAGTACGGAGATGCAGCAGAAACAGTTGACAAAAATAAACGCCGAAAATTGATTTTTACAGCGAATCACTATTTGCAGCGCACCACTTTTGATCAACCTGTACGTTTTGACGTGGTTGCACTTGCTCCTGAACAATCGCCACAATGGATCTGTGACGCCTTTACAGAATCTTAGGGTATGAGTGTAATAAAAGTAATTGAGGAAATTTTTGCAGCGAGCATCAAAACTAAGCAAGATGCGCTGGCTGTTATTGCGGGCCCTGTTTCAGATGCCGCATTGCTGATGACTTCCAGTATGATTTCCGGAAATAAGATCCTAACGTGCGGGAATGGTGGGTCCGCCGCAGATGCACAACACTTTTCCTCAGAATTACTCAATCGATTTGAACGCGAGCGCCAACCACTACCTGCGATAGCGCTAACTACAGACAGTTCAGCGCTTACCTCGATCGCAAATGATTACGATTACAATCTGGTTTTTGCTAAACAAATTCGTGCGCTCGGGCAGATTGATGATGTTCTGCTGGCAATTACTACCAGCGGCGGATCGGCTAACATCATTGAAGCTATCCATGCAGCACACGAGAGAGGCATGCGCATTGTCGCACTCACTGGGCGTGATGGCGGGGAAACTGGGGCACTTATGCAAACCAATGATATTGAAATTCGCGTGCCAGGATCTTCTACCGCTCGCATTCAGGAAGTCCATCTTCTTATTTTGCATTGCTTGTGCGAGCTAATCGATCAGCAATTGCTTGGTTAAGTGATTCAACGTGGCATTGAGAAAAGAATTCACGACGCAGCTGAGTAAGCTATTTTCCAACGAACAGTATTACCTGGATCCAGGAGACTGCTGGCCTTACGGTTACGATAACAGCAAGGCGCATCATCTCCCCGAAGTAGTAGTGATCCCACACTCGCATGAACAAGTGGTTCAGTGTCTATTGCTATGCAATCAATTTAATATTCCCCTTACCACCCGAGGACGCGGCACAGGCACCACCGGCGCATCCGTACCCACATCAGGAGGAGTCGTACTCTCAACCGAGCGCATGGACAAAATACTGCATTTTGATGCAGGCAATCGCAGTGCGCGCGTTCAGGCCGGAGTCATCAATCTAGACCTGCAACATTATTTGCAGCCAAAGGGGTTTTTTTGGGCCCCCGACCCAAGCAGCGCTGAGTTTTGTACTGTAGGCGGCAATCTCGCCTGTAATGCAGCAGGCCCGAGAGCAATTAAATACGGTACCACTCGAGAAAATACATTACAGCTCAAGGCTGTAACCGGGGAAGGAAAAACAATCTGCACCGGCAGTAAAACCAGCAAGGGGGTCGTAGGTCTGGATCTAACTCGGCTGCTTATCGGGTCGGAAGGCACACTGGCTGTCATTACCGAAGCAGAGCTCAAATTATTAGCCATCCAACCAGCTAAGAATACGATACGCGCTCTTTACCAAAGTCATCAGGGAGCGTGTAATGCAATTCAAAGTATACTCGCCCAACCGCATACACCCTGTGCAATTGAATTTATGGATCATCACGCAATAGAGCTGATTCAGAAGCACGCAAATATTTCCCTGCCACCTGGCGCCAATGCCATGCTGATGGTCGAAGCAGATGGGGACGAAGACACCTTGCAATATAGTGTTCCAAAAATAATGCAGGCATTAACCAACGAACAACAGATTGAAATCAGACACGCAAAAAGTGAAGAAGAAACCAGCGCATTATGGAAAGCCCGCAAGGCCCTGTCCCCCATTCTACGCACCCTTGCGCCAAACAAAATCAATGAAGATGTAGTCGTGCCGGTGCCCAGCCTGAGCACATTTATTAATTCGTTGGATAGACTCTCAGAGACCTATGACATTCCTATAGTAAACTTTGGTCACGCGGGCAATGGCAATCTGCACGTAAATATTCTGTATAACGCTGAAGATGAAACGCAAAATCAGCACGCGTTCAAGTGCCTTGAAGACATCTTTGCTGAAGTACTACGTCTTGAGGGAACCATTTCAGGGGAACATGGCATTGGCATCATAAAACGAGACTTCGTATCACGCGAACTAACCGAATATGAAATCGGATTGATGCATAAAATTAAATTGCAGTTTGATCCGAATAATATTCTCAATCCGAATTCGGGGTTACCCTAGAAGATAGAAGAATCTACATGTTGGATTTTCTAATTATGAGCAGCTTAAAACTGCTATGCTCATAACAAAACAATTGCAACATATATACCAACCAAGGCCAGCACTGCACCAACAGAAAACATAACCACCTGCAATTGTTCGCTTTTACTTGATTGCTGCGCTTGATCAGTCATGCGACTGATAGCACAAACCACCTGACTCCCAGAAATAGTTTCCGTTTGATTTTCCTGCACTTCCTCCAAATCGGATTCGTCCTGTTCTGCATCGGCAGCCTTACTGTCTGGTTCCGTGACTTGTGACTCTAGGCTTAACTCAACGTGCTGATGAATGCCCTGTATTTCCGGTTTTGCCTGCATGGTTTACCCCCTGGTCCCTATTACTTTATTTACGCAAACTCGCGTATTTTCCATGACGCCATTTTTATAACGAATAAGTCACCTCAGGGCTGTTGACGGCACTAAAAGAAATCCTTTAGCCGATATTCTGTTGAAGATTTCACGCTTGTGAACTGCGTCACACTATTATCTTGTCTCGAAATGACTGGTTTTACAGATAAAAACCAAAAAACTTGGAAATTGCAACTACCTGGGCTTACGCACAGAAGACACCAAGGCAATAGACGGTCGTCACTTATTTTTAATCGCTGTGCACCATAAGGGAGACGCTTTTGGATCGTGTTTATTTACAATCCTAAAACCCTGCTTCTCTATGGTTCCAAAAAACTGCTTGGCAGTCATTGGAATATCGTACGCAGGTATTAACGCATCAAAAGTACAGAGTTTTTCAAATTCAATAATTTCATCTTCATTCAACTCCGGTCTATCTGCATAGTAAAAGGGTATAAAATTATAGGCGAATAACATTGTAAAAATATTTTTATAAAGCAGCCTGTTTACTTTATGAAGATATTTACCACTGGACTGTACGTAATTGTACACCCATCGAAGTGGTAATCTTTTTGTAATCCAGCGATATTTGTATTTCCACTGAATCATATTTCTCACTGATCGCTTATATGAATGCGCAAATAATATTCCGCCTGGTTTTACTTTCGCGCAGATACTAATTAAGGAATTAACAGGATCCGGAGTGTGCTGCAACACCCGATGACAGTAAACCACATCAAACGACTCATCCGAATAGGGAATTTCCAATATTGAAGCTTGTGATAGCGTAAGCCTCTTATCACTAATTTGCTGGTCTACCACATCGATTGCTGTACTTATATCAAACGAATGGATTTCCGAAAAAGGCAATGTAGCCAAAACAACCGTATCATCTCCCGCGCCACTTCCACATTCCAGAATCGACTTCCCTTCCATATCGAACTTATCAAAATTCGTTCGATAAAGAATCTCATCCAAAAGGTATTTTCTCACCCCTGCGTCATCTTTACTGGAATTACCCCATTTTTTCCACTGCCACGCAAAGTTCTCGGCGTAGTTGTCAACCTTCTTTACAAATCTTGGAACACCATTTTCAATATCAGCAATCTTCTTATTGCTGACACTATCAACTAAAGCACCATCCTCAACTACTAGCTGATTACATGTTTTAGGGTTGATAAAAGGAATACTCATCAATTGAATACCGACTAACGTTCCCCAAGAAGATTAAATTCCGGGTAGAAAAACATTCCGAATCGATTCATCTTTATTAACAAAAATGCAAGACTCAGGAGCAGCCATTAAATTTTAAATTAGCCGGAATCCAAATGCTTAAGGCCGACTATAGTACAATTATCACGGTTTATTTAACTACTTTTAAATGAGCGCGCTTAGTGGAGGGTGAATTGGGATCCGGCGGGGGCGTTATTTCATTATCTTCACCGAACATCATACCTTGGCCGTTTTCTCGCGTATAAATTGCAAGCACATAGTTCATCGGGATGTATACCGATGTAGGATTGCCATCAAATCGAGCCTCAAATGTGACGGCGTCATTGCTGATATCAAAACTTTGTACTGCCGTAGGGCTGATATTAAGTACGATTTTGCCATCCTGCTCATATTGACGAGGCACTTCAACCACCTCATTCTGGCTATCCACCAGTAAATGCGGCGTCATTCCATTATCAACAATCCAGTCATACATGGCACGAACAAGATATGGACGTGTAGAAGTCATACGACTGCGAAGCCACCATGATGATTCATCGATAAAAACAATTGACTAGAAACCAAATACAGTGCCGCTAATTCGCCAACTAGCTAGGATGCATTTCAAGCTCTTCTTCAGACAAACTGCTGCGAAAGGAAGGCCGATCAAAAATTCGCTCGCCATATTCGAGAATAGCTTTTGCACTGGAAGGAAGTTTGATCTGAAAACTCGGCAAGCGCCACAATAAAGGCGCAATAGAGCAATCGACCAGACTGAATTCATCGCTCAGAAAATAGGGCTTTGCCTTAAAGATTTCGACAGCGCTTAGCAGGCTTTCTTCGAGTTCCTTACGCGCCTGCTCGCTGGCTAATTCATCGCCATGTAATAAAGTTTGCGCCGGACCATACCAGTCTTTCTCAATATGAAACAATGCCAGTCTGGATTTTGAACGTGAGACCGGATCAACCGGCATCAGCGGCGGGTGCGGAAATCGTTCATCAAAATACTCCATAATTACCCTGGCGTCGTACAAAACCAGATCGCGATCGACAATAGTTGGCACGGAGTTATATGGGTTAAGGTCAGAAAGGTCTTCCGGTTTGTTATTTGGGTCGATGTGCACAACATCAGCCATGATATCTTTTTCGGCAAGAACGATCCTGGTGCGATGGCTTTGCATACAGGCAGGATCGGAAAACAAAGTCATCACAGATCGTCGATTAGCGATTAACGCCATAGTTTTTCCAGATTTAGAGTAATTACAGGTTTAGTGAACGTCTTTCCAGTAATCGCGCTTCATAAAGTAAGCAACGGTTCCAAGAGCAGCGAGGAAGAATAACACACCTACGCCAATTGATTTGCGTTTCAGTTGTGCTGGCTCTGCCAGGTAGACCATAAAATTCACTATATCAGTGATAGCATTATCATATTCTTCTTCAGTCAAACTACCAGGCTGGACCAGTGTAAACGGCGACTTGGACTCCCCGCCATGACCACTTTCGGGCTGATCGTCTTCATGATGGCCCTGGTCATGATTAACGTCCTGCCATCCCTGCAGTTCCCACAGCACATGAGGCATGGATGTTCCTGGCAACATGAGATTATCGACACCACGCGTGGCTTTTTCATTTAGGTAGAACGACTTCAGAAAACTGTAGATCCAGTCCGCACCACGGGCCCGAGCACGCACACTTAAATCAGGAGGCGATGATCCAAACCACTGTTTGCCATGTTCTGGCAACATTGCAACCGTCATGGTGTCACCAAATTTCCGGCCGGTGAACATCAGGTTCTCTCGCATATTTGCCTCGCTAATTCCCAGGTCCTTGGCAACTCGATTATAGCGACTATAGGCAGCCGAGTGGCACGAGAGGCAATAGTTTACAAATAACTTTGCGCCTCTTTGAAGAGAAGAACGATTGCCTACATCGACATTCACATGAAAAAGAGGACCGTTGCCACCGGCCGCAAATCCCAGGGCAGAATGGAACAGAGTTAAACCAAAAATTATTTTTGCAAAATTTTTCATCCGGTAACCCTCTCTGGAACGGTTTTATCCTGATCTAGATTTGAGAAAGCGGCCAGCACCAACGTGACAAACAGGTAGGCCATGGGAATAATCCAGGTCTTCCATACCAGCGCAGCGATCTCCTCGTTACTTCGGAACAGATCATAAGCAGTTATAATTGCAGTAAATATCAAGAACCATTTTATATAGTACCCTATAGACCTTTGCGTACTGTAGATTGCCAGCACGGCAAAAAACAGGAAGTAAATCTCAGACAAGCGAACCGCGAACTGTGAATACAATGGCGTGACCGCCTGCATGCCCAGATAACCCAGGTAAACAAATGCAACAAGAAAGACCGCCAGATTTATCTTATACAGACTGCTTCGATAACGAATCGATTTAACCGGGTTCTTATCAATCCACGGCAAAAAGAAAAGGATCACCACCGCGGCTCCCATCGCAATAACGCCACCGAAAGGATTGGGTATCGCACGCAACACCGTGTAATACGGCGTGAAATACCAGACCGGAGCAATATGTTCAGGTGTGGCCAACGGATTCGCAGGCTCAAAGTTTGCGTGCTCCAGAAAATACCCGTTCATCTCTGGCATAAAGAACAACACCAGGGAGAAAATAAACAGGAACACGACGATTCCGACAACATCCTTTACAGTGTAGTAGGGGTGAAATGGAATGCCATCGAGTGGAATTCCGTTGGCATCCTTGTTCTTTTTAATTTCCACACCATCGGGATTGTTTGAGCCTACCGTATGCAGGGCAGCAATATGTGCTACCACCAGACCGAGCAGAACGATGGGTACTGCGACCACATGCAGGGCAAAGAAACGGTTGAGTGTTGCATCGGAAACCACGAAGTCACCCCGAATCCAGAGTGCAATACTATCGCCAATAACCGGGATGGTACCAAACAGATTGACAATAACCTGCGCACCCCAGTATGACATCTGTCCCCAGGGCAACAGGTACCCCATAAAGGCTTCAGCCATCAGGCACAAATAAATTAGCATGCCGAATATCCAGATCAGCTCACGAGGATATTTAAACGATCCATACATGAGCCCACGCAGCATATGCAGATACACTACGATAAAAAATGCAGAAGCACCCGTAGAATGCATATAACGTATTAGCCATCCCCAGTTCACATCACGCATGATGTATTCAACCGAAGCAAACGCTAGTTCGGCGTCCGGCTTATAATGCATGGTTAAAAATACGCCGGTAACGATTTGCAGCACCAGCACAAACATTGCCAGCGAACCGAAGAAATACCAGAAGTTGAAGTTCTTGGGTGCGTAATACTTGGAAAGGTGTGCTTCCCAGAATTCGATGACGGGTAACCGCGAATCTACCCACTGGATTACATCATTCACTTTTCTTCCCATTATGCCGCCCCTCCTTCATCCAGTTCACCGATGATCAGAACATTTTCACTTACGTATTTATAGGGTGGAACTTCCAGATTATTATTCGCCGGATTGTTCTTATAGACACGCCCGGCCAAATCAAACCTGGATCCGTGGCATGGGCAGTAGAATCCTCCACGCCAGTTGGGGCCCAAATCTTCAGGCGCAATTTCAGGTCTGAAGGTTGGCGAACAGCCAAGGTGTGTACAGATGCCAACCAGTACGAGAATCTCAGGCTTGATCGCACGAATCTGATTTTGTGCAAATGCGGGTTGCATGGTAGCAACCGCTGAAAGAGGATCACGCACCCGGGATTCCGTTTCTTTTAACGAGGAAACCATCTCGAGTGATCGACGAACAATCCACACCGGTTTGCGACGCCATTCCACCTGGATCTTTTGACCCGGCTCTAGCTTACTGACGTCCACCTCAACAGGGGCACCTGCGGCTAAGGCGCGCGCACTGGGATTCATAGTAGACACAAACGGCCATATTGCCACTGCAGTTCCGACTGCACCGACCACGCTAGCACTTACCGTCAGCATTTTACGGCGCTCGGTGTCAACCTCGTGTTCCGACATGTAATTCTCCTTACTTATTTACTGATCAATCCAGGCAAGGCCCGATTTCCGTCGCAGTATAATCAGAAATAGCGGCGGCAAATTAATTGCTACCCAAAAGCGCGGTAGGATGGCGTAACTCACAAAAAACGTCAAGGCAAAACCACGTTTACGCTGGATTTTCGACTTCGATAAACTGGTGTTCCAATGCAAATTTTTCTGCCAAATGAGCGCCCAGCGCCTGCACTCCATAACGCTCAGTAGCATGATGACCGGCAGCCACAAAATGGAGATTGCACTCTCGCGCCGTGTGAACGGTTTGCTCCGAGATCTCACCAGTTAAATATACATCAGCGGCCTGTTCCACCGCATCATCAATCATGCTCTGTGCAGCCCCTGTACACCAGGCAATCCGCTGTACCTGCTGCGGGCCGCTGTTGATATGGAGAGCCTTGCGATTCAACGCCTGCTCACATCGAGCAACAAAGTCTTCAACCGCCATAGGTGCGGCCAGCACACCAACATTGCCAATCGGTTTTTTTACGTGCTTCTGAAGTGGCTCCAGGGGCTCGATTCCCAGGCGATGCGCAAGTTGAACATTATTTCCAACCACCGGGTGGGCATCCAACGGGAGATGATACGACAGCAGGCTGACATCGTTACTCAACAGGGCCTGTAATCGACGCTTTTTAATACCCGTAATCTGCGTTCGCTCATTTTTCCAGAAATAGCCATGATGAACGATCAAGCATTGCGCTCCCCAATCGAGCGCCTTTTCGATCAACTCCAGGCTGGCGGTTACGCCAGTCACTATTTTCTTAATCTCGGACTGACCTTCCACCTGCAACCCGTTCGGACAGTAGTCCGTATATTCAACAACGTTCAGATACTCGTCGGTGTAGGTGGTTACTTCGTTTAAAAGCGCCATGTAATCTGCCCAATTTACAGCTTGCATAATATCAGGGGAAGATACTGACGTCAGATAAATCGCATGATAGGGTTACGAGCCCATGGCGCCTCGCAGACTACTTTTCTTTCTTGTTCAATCCGCCGCGATCGGAATCGTCGCTGCGGCTATTCTGATATTCCTGTTGCCCAATTCCTGGCTGCAAAATCGCCAGGTAGTAACAATTTTAAGCGGGGACGCGCCAAATGCTGAACCGTCAACGGTAGGCCCGGTCTCCTATGCAGACGCCGTAGCTCGTGCGGCCCCAGCTGTTGTTAACATCTATACCAAAAAACTGGTAAAGGATTCCAACCAGACCACTTCCAGCAATCCGCAGTTCGAACGCTTTCTACGTGACCTGTATGGCAAGCGCTTTGATCGCAGCGTTACCAGCTTGGGATCGGGAGTCATCGTATCCCAGCAAGGCCATATCCTTACCAATTATCACGTCATTGAAAATGCCGAGGAAATTGAAGTCCTGTTGAGCGATCAACGTCGGCTGCGCGCGAATGTAGTCGGGGCAGATCCGGAAACAGATTTAGCCGTGCTTCAGATTCACACACCTCTGGTGCCCAGCATTACCTTCGGTAGTTCGAAATCTTTGGCCGTCGGTGACGTTGTGCTGGCGATTGGTAATCCGTTCGGGGTCGGCCAGACCGTCACTCAGGGTATTGTTAGTGCTACCGGCCGAGACCAGCTCGGCGTCAATGTATTTGAAAACTATATTCAGACAGATGCAGCCATTAATCCGGGCAACTCGGGCGGCGCATTAATCAATGCACGCGGAGAACTCATCGGAATCAATACCCTAATTTCATCCACCAAGGGAATCTCTGTAGGCATTGGATTCGCGATCCCGATTCTGCTGGCTAAAAATGTAATGACACAGATGATTGAATACGGACGCGTGGTACGCGGCTGGATCGGAGTACGTATACAAAATATCTCTCCACAGCTGTCGGAATCTTTTGGTCTAAGCGAAATTGGTGGCGTACTGGTATCAGGAGTTGTACGTGATGGACCCGCGCATACCGCCGGACTTTATCCCGGCGACATTATAATTTCAATTAACAATCAAACCGTCAGCGACGAAAAACAGGTATTGAATGAAATAATTCGAAATCGTCCAAATGAAAATCTTACAATTTTAGGTATTCGCAAAGGTCAACCGAAAGAATGGATAGTAGAAGTTGGACAGCGGCCTATTTATGGCGCATCAACTTTTTAACGCGTTCTCCAGTCCTTTCATGAAAGACATATTTTCTTCATCCGTCCCAACGGTTACTCGAAGACAATTTGCCAGTCCGGGTTGCTTACCTACATTTTTAATTAATATCTTTTGCGCGAGTAATTGATCAAACACCTGATCTGCATCGCCTGATGTCACTTTGAACAAAATAAAATTTGCAGAGCTGGGTACAGGTTCTACGCCATTCAGTGCAACCAGCATTTCGTAGAGTGTGCTGCGCGATTGGCATATTTTTTTTGCCTGCGACTGAAATTCCCCATAGTGGTCGAGTGCAAATTCCATGGTTAATTGCGTTAACTGGTTTATATTGTAAGGCAATCGCAGTTTATTCAACTCGGCAATAACTCCAGTGTTACCGGACAACCAGCCAAATCGAATCCCTGCTAGGCCGAGTTTCGAAGCAGTGCGCAACAGTAAAAGGTTCGAATATTTTTCGAGTTCATCGACAAATGACTGATCGGTGAATGGCCCGTAGGCTTCATCGACCACCACAAACCCTTTACTTGCCTGAACGATTTGCAGAATGTCCTGCTTTGACCATAAAGTCCCGGTGGGATTATTAGGGAATGCAATAAATGTTAACGCCGGATCATATTTTTTTATCGCAACAAGCATGGCATTTACATCCAATGCAAAGTCGCTTCGCAACGACACAATGTGGCATGGTATACCCACCATCTCTGCAATCATCTGATACATTGAAAAGCTTGGGTTAACAGTAAGAATTGATGCACCCGGCTTCGCGATTGCAAGTGCAAGCAATTGAATCAGTTCATCTGAACCGTTTCCTAACAAAATACCTGCTTCACCTGCTGGCCCGAACTGTGCGCACAGTTTTTTAATTAAATGAATCGGGGCCGGCTCGGGATAACGATTGATATTTACTTTACTCAGACACGACAGCCACTCTTTACGTAATGAATCCGGCCACGGATAAGGATTTTCCATGGCATCCAGTTTGACAAAGCCAGTGGCATCAGGAACAGCATATACCTGAAGTTTACCCAGCTCAGCACGCAGTCGTGCCAATGCATTTTCAGTCGTCATTTGAAATTAGCTACGCTTACAGAATAAAACCGCACTATTTATTATTTGCAGTCCGCCGGTACTCCGCCGAACGCGCATGTGCAGTAAGCCCTTCACTATGTGCGAGAGTAGAGGCAACACCGCTAAGATTCGCAGCTCCTTCTGCAGAACAATTTAAAACTGTAGACCGTTTCTGGAAATCGTATACACCAAGTGGCGACGAGAATCTCGCGGTCATACTGGTTGGTAGAACATGATTTGGGCCTGCACAATAATCTCCAAATACTTCCGGGGTATGATGCCCCAGGAACACGGCGCCAGCATGGCGAATATTTTTCAACAATGCATCCGGGTCACTCACTGACAATTCAAGATGCTCGGGCGCAACCAGATTACTGATGTCCGCGGCCTGCTCAAGACTGGATACGTGCACCATGCTGCCAAAATTTTCGATCGACTGCCGAGCGATTTCCGCCCGCTCCAGCGTTGGCAGCAGTTCATTCATCGATTGTTCAACTCTTGTTAACAGCTGATCAGATGTTGAAATTAGCGTCGAGCGAGCTAACACATCGTGTTCTGCCTGTGAAAATAGATCCATTGCGATCCACTCCGGGTTCGCGGAATCATCACAAATGACCAGAACCTCGGAAGGACCTGCGATCATATCGATTCCCACTTTTCCAAAAACCAGCCGCTTCGCCGTTGCGACATAAATATTCCCTGGACCAACAATTTTATCCACACCGGGAATCATGTCAGTTCCATAAGCAAGTGCTGCGACCGCTTGCGCCCCACCAATTCGAAATACGCGATCGACGCCCGCAATTGCGGCGGCCGCTAAGACCATTGCATTGGTTTTTCCATCCGGAGCAGGAACAACCATAATAATTTCCGGCACACCGGCAACCTTGGCAGGAATTGCGTTCATTAGAACCGAAGAAGGGTATGCTGCTGTACCGCCTGGCACATAGATTCCAACACGATCCAGTGGAGAGACCCGTTGGCCCAGACGATTACCAAGACTATCCGTAAATTCCCACGATTGCATGCGCTGATGTTCAGCGTATTCCCTGATCCGGGACTGCGCTTGCTCCAGGGCGTCACGTTGCGGACTACTGACTGAATTCAGTGCCGCCAGTATTTCATGTTTCGATATTTCCAGTTCACTTGCAGCAGTAACATCGACTCGATCAAATCGTCGCGTATACTCAAGCAATGCAGTGTCACCACGTTCACGAACGTCAGAAATAATGCCCTGCACCGTCGAAGATACATCCTCTGAGGGTTCTAAATTCGCTTTTAGAAAATTTGCGAACTCACTCTGAAAGGAATCATCTTGCGCGTTAAATCGCCGAATCGTTAACATGAGTGGAATTCGTTCATACCGGCTAGGCTGCAGCGGTTTTTTTTGCCTGTCGTCGCGCTTGAACTGCCTGTGCAAATTGCTCTAATAGAGTTGCTGTTTCTTCCCACCCAATACATGCATCTGTAACACTTTGCCCATAGGTTTCAGCTTTACCATCGGTTACATTCTGACGTCCGGCAACGATGTTACTTTCAATCATTACACCGAAAATACGATTCTCGCCTCCGGCAAGTTGTTTACACAAATCAGCACCGACTTCCATTTGTTTTTCGTACTGTTTGGAGCTGTTGGCATGACTGCAATCCACCATAATGCGCTCTTCCAGTCCAGCCTTGCCAAGGCTCGCACACGCATCGTTAACGCTGGAAGCATCATAATTAGTATCTTTACCCCCACGTAAAATTACATGGCAGTCCAGATTTCCTGATGTGGAAAAAATTGCAGACGTCCCTGCCTTGGTTACGGATAAAAAGTGGTGGGGTCGCGTCGCCGAACCAATTGCATCGACAGCAACCTGCAATCCTCCATCGGTTGCATTCTTAAAACCTACCGGGCATGACAATCCTGATGCCAGCTCACGGTGTACTTGGCTTTCTGTTGTCCGCGCTCCGATGGCACCCCAGCTCACCAGGTCAGCGACGTATTGCGGACTAATCAAATCCAGATATTCGGTACCCGCAGGCATACCCATGTTATTCACATCGAGCAATAATTTGCGCGCCATGCGCAGACCTTTATTGATCTCGAAACTATTGTCGAGATTTGGATCATTAATTAGCCCTTTCCAGCCTACCGTTGTGCGGGGCTTCTCAAAGTAGACACGCATCACCACGATTAGGTCTTTTTCCCAACGGTTACGTTGTTCCAACAATCGTTTGGCATAGTCCATAGCGGCCTCGGTATCATGAATTGAGCACGGGCCTACCACAGTAACGAGACGATCATCTTCACCATGCAAGGCTTTATGCACGTCGTCCCGCGCCTGAATTACACAGGCAGAGGCCTCATCTGATACCGGGTACTCTGAACGCACCTCGGACGGAGGACTAACTTCCTTAATTTCCAGAATTCGTAGATCATCGGTTTGGTATTTCATCGCTTTCAGTACCTGTTTAACGGTTGCTGGTTACACTTCGGAACTGCTTAATAATTTTTTGCAGTGTATCAAATCTGACCTTCAATGACGCCTTATTCACTACCAGGCGCGAGCTGATGTCAGCAATATGTGCCAATGGTTGTAAACCATTCGCACGTAATGTGTCGCCAGTATCTACCAAATCAACAATTAGATCCGTGAGTCCAGTCAAGGGTCCAAGCTCCATAGAGCCATATAGTTTAATTATTTCAACCTGTTTGCCTTGCTGTGCAAAATATTGCTGCGCTGCACGCACATATTTAGTCGCTACCCGTAATCTGTTGCCAGTTTCGCGCAGCTGTGAACTTCCAGCGACCATTAATTTACATTTACATATCCCCAGATCCAGTAACTCGTAGATGCCCTCGCCTTGCATTTCCATCAGGATGTCTTTGCCGGCAATGCCAAGATCTGCAGCGCCATACTGTACGTAAGTAGGCACATCGGTGGCCCGTATAATTACAATACGTACATCAGGGTTTTGAGTATCAATCAATAACTTGCGGGTCTTTTTGAGATCTTCCACGGGCTCCATGCCCAACTGTTTCAACAGCGGTACAGTTTCTTCAAGGATTCGACCTTTAGAAATAGCCAGGGTAATTTTGTCATTCATAATCAGTTAGGCAGACGCTGTATCTGGGCTCCCAGCAGTGACAGTTTTTCTTCAATACATTCATATCCACGATCAATGTGGTAAATACGATCAACAATGGTATCTCCCTCAGCGACCAGACCCGCTAGGATCAGACTGGCCGAAGCACGTAAATCGGTAGCCATAACCGGAGCACCAGTCAGATTATCGACTCCGGTTACCAACGCAGTATTTCCCTCGACTTTAATATTCGCACCCATGCGTTGCAGTTCCTGAACATGCATAAAACGATTCTCAAACACTGTCTCGATTATCGCGGCTGCACCTTCTGCCACGGCATTCAACGCCGTAAACTGAGCCTGCATGTCCGTTGGAAATGCAGGATATGGTGCCGTTCGAACATCGACACTTTTGGGCCGATTGCCTTTCATGTCGAGTTTTATCCAGTCATCACCAACATCAATATGTGCGCCACAATCTTCCAATTTCTGCAGTACTACATCCAGACTTCTGGGCGCAGAATGGGTCACCGTAATGCAGCCCTTCGAAATTGCGCCTGCGACAAGAAATGTTCCGGTTTCGATACGATCCGACAAGACCTTGTAACTGCAGCCTTCTAATCGCGGCACACCATGAACCACAAGACAGTCTGTGCCAACCCCCTCAATTTGAGCACCCATGGTGATCAGGCAATTGGCCAGATCACTGACCTCGGGTTCCCGCGCGGCATTTTCAATGATCGTCGTGCCTTCTGCCAATGTCGCGGCCATCATTAAATTTTCTGTACCCGTTACGGTGATGGAATCCAATACGATTCGCGCTCCCTTTAACCGCTTGGCAGTAGCACGGATATATCCTCCCTCTACCTTCACCTCCGCGCCCAGTGCTTGCAAGCCGCGAATGTGCAAATCCACGGGGCGTGTACCGATAGCACAGCCACCAGGTAAAGACACTTCCGCTTCACCAAATCTTGCAACCAATGGACCTAGTACCAAAATAGAGGCACGCATGGTCTTTACCATTTCATACGGTGCAGTGAATTCTTGTATGGTGCGGGCATCTGCCTCGATATTCATACGTTCATCCACTGTCAACGACACGCCCATCTCACCAAGAAGTCCCATCGTTGTGGTTACATCTCGCAGATGCGGAACATTGCCGATGGTCATTGGAGTCTCAGCAAGCAAAGATGATGCAAGAATGGGCAATACCGCGTTTTTTGACCCGGAGATCCGGACCTTTCCGTGTAGCGGGCGCCCACCGGAAATGAGTAGTTTTTCCATGAATTTTTATTTACGAGAAATTAAGTTTTTGCGAATCGGCTATCGAGATATTACTCGTTACGCTATTAGTCCGAAAAGAACAAAAGCTTTTCCAGATGATTGTTTTCGATCAGGGCTGCCAATTGTTTTGATGCACCTCGCAACGAAAATTTTTTCTCGCGGAAATTGGCCCAGCGGGACCAGGCCACCAGCAACGCGAGCCCACCACTGTCTACCTGAAGTACATTGCTGACATCAATTTTGATGCTTGTCGATTCTGTTGGTGGAAATAGTTTTCTGGACTGAGACCATAACTCAGGAACGGTATTAACCGTTAATTCACTTCCCACTCGAAAAATACCGCTGCCAAGGCTTTGCAGTTCGCTCATGGATAGCTAGGTGACGGGTTCAGATTTTTTTGCATTGGTATTGGCCAGGCGCTCGATTAAGGAATCCAATGAAGTCTCGTTAATCTCCTGTGAAAAACTGGTCCTGAAATTTTTCACAAGACTTAATCCATCCACAGATAAGTCAAACACCTTCCATACTTCACTGTTTTTTCTGAATACATAAGAGACTTGCAACGGCACACCTTCTCCGAGATCCAATTCGGTATTGACGGTATAGTATTTACCCTGCTCCTTGGCCTTGATGGGTAGAATCGATATTTTGGCATGTCCATAATCCGCAATTGACTTCGCATAGGTGCGAATTAACATTGATTTAAACTCTTCAATAAACTGCATACGCTGCTCTTCACTGGCTCTTTTCCAATGCTTGCCCAGTATCAACTTGCCCATCGACTGTAAATCAACAATCGGAATGATTAACTCATCAATCAAATCATTGACATAACCAGGTTCGTTTTTGATTCGATCAGCCTCACCATTTACAATTCGCAACACCTCCGTTGAGGTTTGTTCAATAATTTGCTCCGGTGTGCGATCTTCGGCATTCGCCCAAACCAAGCCACTTAACAAAATGGCAATGAATACATAGAATAATTTTTTCATGAATTTTCCTTACGTCTCGCTGGAAGCTACATTTGAAATAAACTTACTAATAATCTCTTCTAAAACAACCGCGGACTGTGTTTGATCCACTTCATCTCCGTTTTTCAGTGTATCGTCTTCAGCACCCGGTTCTAATGCGATATATTGCTCGCCGAGTAGCCCGGCAGTATAGATACTTGCGATCGTGTCGATTGTAAAATAGTCATGCTTAGCGTCCACCTTCAAGGTGACTTTTGCCTGCAAGCGATCCGGGTCAAATCGAATATCTGTTACCTGTCCAACCTTGACGCCCGATACCGTGATTGGCGAACGAACTTTCAGGCCACCAATATTTTCAAAATAGGCCGTTAGTTGGTACCCCTCATTGGAAGAATACGTACTCAGGTTACTGACTTTCATTGCAAGCATAAACAACCCCGCACAACCTAATGCGACAAAGGCGCCCACCATAATTTCCATAAATCTTGTTGTCATATGCGAACTCTCGATAGACTATTGAACTAAATATCGCCAAACATTAATGCGGTAAGTATAAAGTCCAGCCCCAGAACCGCCAGCGCGGAACGTACCACCGTTTTCGTCGTCGCCCGACTCACACCTTCTGCGGTAGGTATGGCGTCATAGCCCTCATATAGTGCAATCCAATTACATGCTACACCAAATACGACACTTTTAATTACCCCATTAACGATATCTTCGTAAAAATCGACGCTGGCCTTCATTTGGGACCAATAGGCCCCTTCGTCCACACCCAGCAAGCCCACGCCCACAAAATACCCTCCTAACACCCCTACTGCACTGAAAATCGCAGCCAGCAACGGCATCGAGATAAACCCGGCCAGAAAGCGCGGGGCAATCACACGCTTCATGGGATCAACAGCCATCATCTCCATGGCGGACAACTGCTCTGTGGTTTTCATCAGCCCAATTTCGGCAGTTAACGCCGAACCCGCTCGGCCCGCATAGAGTAACCCGGTTACAACCGGGCCCAATTCACGTACCAGGGATAAAGCCACAAATATGCCCAGCGATTCCTCGGCATTAAATTTTGCAAAGTTCACGTAGCCCTGCAACCCCAGCACCATGCCGACAAATAACCCGGATACCACAATAATTACCAGGGAAAGGACGCCAACTGAATAGATTTCGCGCAGCGTTAATCGAAACCTGATTATGGCAACACCGAGGCCACCCAGAATGCGACGGAAGAAAATGGTTGCTCGACCCAGGTTTTCAAACAGGAGCAGGCCCTTGCGGCCCAAGTTTTGCAACCAATCCAGCATTATCGACCCATCAGTAAATCGTCAATGTATTCAGTCGCAGGATAATGAAACGGCGCGGGTCCATCAGGATAGCCATTTAGAAATTGCTGTACCCATTCTGAACTGCTTTGCTTCAGACTGCCTGGTGTACCCGACTCGATGACCTCTCCGTCAGAAATGACGAATATATAGTCTGCAATGGACATTGTTTCTTCCACATCATGCGAAACCAGAATACTGGTTAAGCCCAATGCCAAATTGAGCTGCTTGATCAGCGTAACAATGGTGCCCTTGGTGATTGGATCGAGACCAGTAAATGGCTCGTCATACATAATCATCATCGGATCAAGCACAATAGCACGCGCCAGCGCAACACGCCTGGCCATACCTCCCGACAACTGGCTTGGCATCAGCTTGCGCGCTCCGCGCAGGCCCACCGCTTCCAGCTTGATCAACACAAGATCACGAATAATTTGTTCCGGCAGCTTGGTATGCTCACGCAAAGGAAACGCAACATTTTCAAAAACATTGATGTCTGTGAGCAAGGCACCCGTTTGAAACAGCATCCCCATGCGCTTTCGCAATTGGAATAACGCCCCCCGTTTCATGGTATGTACATTCTGACCTTCCACGAACACGGTACCCTGCGAAGGAACCAACTGGCCACCAATCAATTTCAGCAAGGTTGTTTTTCCGGTACCACTAGGCCCCATAAATCCGGTTATCTGCCCCCGGCGAATATCGAGGCTTAGACCTTTGAATATGAGATTTGTCCCCCGCGAGAAATACAAATCGCGAATTTCAACTAATGGCTCGGAATCAATATTGTGCGTCGTTGTATTCATTTAGTTCTTTTTAGCGGGCAATCATACGGTTTCTTTCTACATTAGTGAATCAGCGACCGTAATAAACTACTGCAAATAACAAATCCTCAGGTAGAGTGCGCATGTATAATCGCCGCTTTGCCACCCATTTAATCTATGCTGTTAACCTTATTAGGTCTCTGTTTTGGCTTGGCCTTGCTCATTTGGAGCGCCGACCGTTTTGTTTCGGGTGCCGTTGGCGTGTCCCAGCATTTTGGTATACCGGCCATTGTAATCGGTATCGTTGTCATCGGTTTTGGCACGTCGGCACCAGAATTGCTGATTTCCAGTATATCTGCCTGGCAGGGAAACGGTGGCCTGGCAATTGGAAACGCCATTGGGTCAAACATAGCCAATATCGCACTGATCCTTGGGACTACCGCAATTTTGACGCCCATTGTCGTGTCTTCCGGAACCACGTTGCGTGAATTTCCTGTTCTTCTTGGCGCTACTGGCCTCGTCTGGATATTGTTTCGAGATTCGGAATTATCATTAATCGATGGAATCATATTAATCGGCACCTTAGTGGTAGCACTGGTCTATCTTACCCTCTCAGCACTGCGGTCAGAGCAATCAGAATTCAATCAGGATACCGGCGATAACTCAGATAATTCTGTACTGCAGGCTGTCACATGGACAATTATAGGCCTGCTGCTGCTACTGGTTAGCTCAAGAATACTAGTTACCAACAGCATCGAACTGGCACTTTTTTTTGGAGTTTCCGACGTAGTAATTGGCTTGACCATTGTCGCCATTGGCACCAGCTTACCGGAACTGGCAGCGTCTATTACAGGCGCCTTAAAACACCATTCCGATTTAGCAGTCGGTAACGTGATTGGTTCAAATATCTTTAACACGCTCGGTGTTATAGGCATCCCCGGTCTAATACTCAGTTATGATATTCCCAGAGAAGTCCTGGTTCGTGATTACCCTATCATGCTTGCGCTAACACTACTTTTTATTGTAATGGCACTGATTACACGCCGTTCAAAAGGGATGCATCGCGGCTGCGGTGCGCTATTATTAATTTGTTTTATTGCATTTCAAATTACACTGTACGTCCAATCGATTCATACCTAGCTAATGGCAACACTCAATCACAATAAAGCAATCGCCCTAGGCAAAGCCGTTTTGACCACTGAATCACAGGCAATCAATGATTTATCCAGACGAATCGATGGGCAATTTATTAAAGCGTGTGAGTTGCTGCTATCACCACTCGGAAGAATCGTAGTTCTTGGGATCGGAAAATCAGGACATATTGGCCGCAAGTTCGCGGCCACATTGGCCAGCACCGGGAGCCCGGCTTACTATGTCAGCGCCGCTGAAGCCAGCCATGGTGACCTTGGGATGATTTGTAAGGGGGATGTCGTCATCATGCTATCCAACTCGGGGCAATCGGAAGAGTTGCTGAGGCTGTTACCGCCGTTAAAACGGCTGGCTGCACCCATCATTGCGCTGACCGGCAACTGTGAATCCACACTGGCAAACAACGCTGACATCAACTTAGACGTCTCGGTAAAGCAGGAAGCCTGTCCTTTAGGCCTGGCGCCGACCACCAGCACCGCAGCCATGCTTGCGATGGGGGATGCCCTAGCGATCGCCCTGCTGGATGCACGCGGATTTGATGAAAATGATTTTGCCCGTTCCCACCCGGGTGGAAAACTAGGGAAACGATTGTTGATTCGAGTATCTGACATCATGCATACGGGAACAGAAATCCCAACCATTCTCGCAGATAAAAATTTAAAACTGGGTCTGCTAGAAGTTACCAGCAAAGGTTTAGGCATGACGATCATTATTGATGAACATAACAAACTGCTGGGTGTTTTTACTGATGGCGACTTGCGCAGAGCGCTTGATAAAGGCATGGATGTTCATTCAACGCTCATGACGGAGGTCATGAGCGCAAACTGCCATACGGCCCGAGCAGATCAACTGGCAGCTGAAATTCTGGAGCGCATGCAGGAACTGCGCATCAATTCATTGCCGGTTGTGGATGAAAACAATAAGGTGATTGGCGCACTTAACATGCACGATTTACTCAACGCCGGCGTTATTTAATAACACCAAGGAAAAAAGTTACCACACGTGACTACCGCAAATAGCTCTCAACAGGCTCTCGGCACCATCGAACTGATTGTGTTTGATGTCGATGGTGTCTTCACTGATGGACGAATTCTGGTAGACAATAATGGCAAGGAAAGCAAATCATTCCATGTTCGCGATGGTCATGGCATAAAATTGCTACTGCACTATGGTGTACAGGTTGCTG
>CAJIBE010000026.1_pt1 | contig 46695 bp, 41 predicted proteins | sample 9199301 | NCBI WGS metagenome assembly CAJIBE01 (sample SAMEA7708291, study PRJEB35096) | sediment metagenome | biome: marine neritic benthic zone biome [ENVO:01000025]; feature: sediment [ENVO:00002007]; material: shallow marine sediment [ENVO:03000034] sea grass bed [ENVO_01000059] ... | reverse complement strand
TTGACGGCTTACGCCAGTATTGCAACAGCTGTCGAGGCAATGAAGCTTGGTGCCGTCAATTATCTAACCAAGCCGGCTACGGTGCAGGAAATTATTGAAAAGCTTATAAAAGGCCAAAGCGATACTGAGGTCGCAATTGACGAAACACCGTTGTCTGTAAAACGTCTGGAATGGGAACATCTGCAAAGAGTTTTACTGGAACATAATGGTAATATTTCTGCTGCTGCACGTGCACTCAACATGCACCGTAGAACATTGCAACGCAAACTGCAAAAACGCCCTGTAAAGCGATAAATAAGTATTCATTTTTTGGCCGATTACTCCAGCTGCGGATTGAAGTGGCTGGTGAAGTCAGGATCGCTATGGAGAGAGAGGTGGGTCTAAAAAGCGCGATTGTAACGATTTTTATCATCCTGGTAACTCTATATGCCTGTGCTAAAACAGACCATATGCTTGCGGATTCTGAAGAAGGCAAAACCTTTATTGATCGAAATCAACTCAGCCTGGAGATTCCGCCGATTCAGTTACAAAAAGCCCGCGTGTATGCGCAGCAAGTGGATCTGGGTTTGCTCATGCAGGATGTTTACTGGCTTGCTGATGATCTCAGGCAGGGCCGCGAGAGCGGCACGCCATCAGAAGATGAGGTTGGCAACTGGATTCAGCAGCGGTTTCATTCTCTGGGGCTGGAACCTTTTGATTTATTGGGATTGGAAAATTTTGTGCACTCGTTCAAATTTTCCAGAAAAAATGAAGAGAATGAAGATCGCGTATTTTACGGGGAAAATATAATGGGTGTTCTTCGCGGTACAGACAATCAGGACGAGTATGTTATTGTCTCTGCCCATTATGATCATCTGGGTAACCAGGATGGGACAATCTATAACGGTGCTGACGATGATGCTACTGGTGTTGCAGCAATGCTTGAAATCGCAAGAATTTTTTCAGGGGCCAGGAGAGCAATGAAAAAATCGATATTGTTTATCGCATTTTCTGGCGAAGAGCTCGGTGCCTTGGGTTCAAAAGCACTTTGTAAGAGAATTGCATCAGAAAATATTGCTGGCCAATTGACGGCATTGAACATGGAAGTACTTGGCGCAGTGAAAAATCACGGCAGGTATATCAATGTATGGGATCAGTCTGATGCGAAAACCATTCCGATTATTGCGTCTGTTGTAAAAGCGAGCGAGGCTATAGGCATTCCTGTTGATATCAGTGGTGGAAAGGATCTCGGTTCCGATGCACTTGCGCTTCTCAATTGTGATGTTGCAGCAACGACGATGGATGTGGGTGGTGGTAGCCAATTCTATGAAAATCACCCCCATTATCACTCTCCTGATGATGATCCGCAAAATCTTGATCAGGAGGGATTCTATAATGCGGTACAGGTAGCAACGTTAGCAGCCTGGATTCTCGTAAATGACTATTCTAGATAAGTTTCTGATCGTTCTTAAATCTCTGTCACATAAATTTTGATACTTTTCTGTAACGTATTCGTTTCAGGAATTCGTGGGGGACGAGTTTCGTCTCAGTGTGAAATTCATCACTAAATTTATGACTGGTAACTAGCAATACAAATAACGTAACGATACGGACCAATGAGAAATACAGATTTATATGGCGTGGGTGGATGGCTGCTTCTGTTATGCCTGATATTGATTGTGTTGTTTCCAGGGAGCATGCTATTTGATTTATGTCTTGGCTGGTATCATGGCCTGGATGGATACTTTGCCTTGCTCCCCAGTTATCGCACGTTCTATATAGTAGATACGCCGCTTAAGATTTATTTAATAGGGGTCAGCGTCCTTGCTGGCTGGTTTATTATAAATCGACAGCTTAACGGAGTGTTATTTGCCAAGGTATTTGTTGTGTCCAACGTTGTTATTCGTTTTCTAAATCTGGTTATGCCAACCTTGCTTTCTGTTCAAAGTGATGTAAAAAGAGTTTTGGAAATCGATGCTGCAATTCATTTAATTATTGCATTGGTTACTTGCCTAGTAGTCTATACCTATTTGACGATGTCAAAACGTGTGAAGTATACCGTTACGATGTAGTTCAGAATCAGGCGCAGCAGACTTTTTTGATTAGTCTTTTATACATTAATATCGATTGATCAATTTGTGCTTGCTCGATAAATTCATTCGGTTGATGTGCAACATTTATGCTGCCGGGTCCAAGAATAATCGTCTCCATTCCCATCTCAGAAAAGTAAGGGCCTTCGGTAGCAAATGTTACCGCGCTGCTGGGTTTGCCACTGATCTGCTCAGCCAGTTTCACGATTTCGCTGTCAGAAGGAGTTGCTAAAGCGGGAGTACCATCAAACAGACTTTTGAATGTGCATTGCAGGTTTCTGGCGTTTGCGACCTCTGAAATCATGTCCCGCAAGTTATTTTTAACACTTTCAATTTCCATGTCGGGTAATAAGCGCAAATCATATTGCAGTTCACATTGGCCACAAATTCGGTTCGGGTTATCACCGCCATGAATATGCCCTAAATTAAGGGTTGGGATTGGTACCGCAAAATCCTGGTTCACATAGTTTTTGCCGAGGGAATCCCGATACTGCAAAAGCACATTAATCGCTTCATGAATTCCTTCGAGTGCGTTGTTACCCAATGCCGGATTACTGGAATGACCAGAGCTGCCCTCGAAGGTAACTGATTCCATAAATACACCCTTATGCTGACGGATGGGCTGCAGTCCGGTCGGTTCACCAATTACGCAGTATTTGCCGAATCCTGAGTAGTGTTCAAGTAAGTGTTTGGCGCCTGACATTGTGCTTTCTTCATCAGCTGTAGCTAAAACCACAAGTGATTGTTTCAATTGTTTCAGGTTGATGTCTTTCAATGCACTGACAACCATTGCAAAAAAACTTTTCATGTCTGCGGTTCCCAGACCATAGTAGCGGTTCTCGATCTGGCTTAGTTGGAATGGATCATGATTCCATAGTGATTCATCACAGGGTACGGTATCGGTATGGCCGGAAAGCACCAGTCCATTGTTATCTTCTCCGATGCGTGCAATCAGATTGGCTTTCTGCGGCTGATTGGATACGACATCAATGTTTACTGCAAAACCGGAAGATTCCAGCCAGTCTGCGAGAAGGTGAATCACTGTCAGATTGCTGCTATCCAGGTGCTGATGCGTACTGCTAATCGATGGGCTGGCAATTAACTGTTCCAGCATTTCCATGGTTGAGGGGGAGGGAGACACTAGGTGATCCGGGCTAAAAAATAAAACGGTCGAGTGCGATCAGGATCCAGATCGAAAGAGTCAGCATGTTGCTCAGGAATACTGCCGCAGATCCTGCATCTTTGGCCAGTCCCGAGAGTTCATGTCGTTCAAAGCCGACCCTGTCGACGACGTGTTCGATGCCTGTGTTCAGCAACTCCACAATCAGCACAATGAACAGTGGAATAATTAATATTGCCGTTTGAGTGAGAGTCTCACCCAACCAGAACGCGGCGGGAAAAAGGAATAACCCGAGTATTATCTCTTCGCGAAAGGCCGCCTCACTTTTCCAGGTGGAAGCTATCCCGCGTGCGGAAAAAACGGTGGCATTGATAATTCGATTTAGTCCAAAGGTGGGGTGTGTCGACATAGGGCGTCAGGAGGATAATAACGACTTTGCAGTGATATAGACTTCTTCTGCGTCCAGCACGAGATCATTGGATTCAAACAAACGAGCAATGCAGGTGCGATGCAGGCGCAACTTGAGTGCACCAACGCCAATTCCTCCAAAAACTCTCTTGCCGTACCGATCAGTGTCATTATCCATCATATCTATGCCTTCGAATCCGAGAGGAGGCGCGGTGTTAACGTCTGCCAGCACCTCGAGAGTTGGATGATTCTGCCACTGGTCTGCGCGCAACAACTGAATTCCTGTTTTTCCTGCACCAAATACAATATGTACTCCATCCAGCGCGGTAGCAATGGATTCGTCATCAGCAGCTACCATTGGCTCCAGTTCTACACCGAACTGTGATTGCATTAATTCACACGACTGCCTTGATCGATCTAGTTGGCGCGATGTCAATCGAACCTTCGCCCCGTTCATCGCAAGCATAACCGCGGCGCGTTGTCCGACGGGTCCGGTGCCGGCCAGAACAACTGCGGTCTTTCCCGCAACATCTATGGTGCTCGTTATTAAAGCAACGCCAGCTGCTGCGGTAGTATTGCAACCGTTGCTGTCCAGCATTACCGAAACTCTGAACTTCTGGAAAAAGACCTTTTGTATTGCTGAGAATAAATCTTGACCGGTCACAAGGTCACTGCCGCCAACAAACAAAGCCGTGTTTTTTTTGTTTTTAGGTGCGCGAGTGTAAATTGCGCCTTCGACCAGCGGATGACAATTCTCGCTAGTTACCCCTGCAAGCTGGGTAACTTGATCGGCCCCACCATCGTAGGCAACTACAGAATCAAATACGCTTGGAATAACGTCAGTATCAAATTGATAGAGTAGTTTTTTCATGGCTTAACTTTTTGAATTATTTTAAATACAGTATTTTTAAACAGCATATTCAAGTGCAGTAGTTATGCATTTAACTATCAACCTGTCCACCCAAGGCCGGCCGCCACACAGTTAATTGAAAGTAATAACGACACTAAATGATCTCGTGTCGAACTACCCCGGGTACGTGCCTCTCGAAACTGTTGCACTAGTTTGACCTGCTCCAGTCCAACCTGCTTAATACTGTTTAAACGTGCATCCATGCTGCCACGGAAAAGGGGAAAACGTTCGCATAGCATCGCCTCTTTGGTAATAGCCAGTAATGCCTGCTCGGTTAATTGTTTTTCCGTCGTGATCATTGCAAATATTTCATCACTTATTGATTGATCTTCCATCAAACTCGCATATTCACGTGCAATGTCAAGATCGACCAAGTATAGGGTTTTCTCCACGTTGTCGATAATGAGTTTGAATATCGGACAATTGTGGTACATGTTTTCCAACATTGCCTGTCCGGATGTACCGCGTACATTAATTAATTGATTGATTGCTGTTCCGAGTCCGTACCAGCCAGGAATCATTAATCGATTTTGTGTCCATGCAAACACCCAGGGTATGGCACGTAAATCATCAAGCGTAGCAGCGCCGAATCTGCGTGCTGGCCGGGAACCGATCTTCATTAACGCGAGTTCTTCCACCGGACTTGCCGACTGGTAAAACTCAACCAGTCCTGGGTGTTCCACCAGACGTCGATACTCGGTGTAGGAGATGCCTGCCAGCGCTTCCATAACTTCATCGAATTCGGCCCGCTTTTCTAAATTGACATCCTGTTCGGAAAATAAAGTATGTGATATCACACTCGCCGCCAGCAGCTCCATTTGCAGTTCGGCAAATTTTCTGTTCGCGTACTTGCTCGAAACGACCTCACCCTGTTCGGTGACGCGCATGCGTCCGTTAACAGTGCCCGCCGGTTGCGCGGCGATTGCTCGCCCGGCCGGTGCTCCGCCGCGTGAAACCGATCCACCGCGACCATGGAAAAAAGAGATTTCCACACCCAGTGCTTTGCCGGCACGATAAATATTTTTTTGCGCTTTACTGATTTCCCAGCTCGCACATAAATAGCCGCCGTCTTTATTCGAATCGGAGTACCCGACCATAATTTCCTGGCAACCGCCGAGTTTTTTTATGGTGCGTTGCACAAACGGTACGGTTAGCAGTTGTTCCAGTATTTTTGGCCCTTTACGTAAATCTCCGATGGTTTCTAACAGAGGGACCACCAGAATGCGGCAGGATTCGGTGCCCTCTAGGTCGGTAAATAATCCCGCGTACTTAGCCAATAGATAGATGCCGAGAATATCCTCGCTACTTTGCGTCATGCTCAATATAAATGTTCCGACTCCGTCCCGATCTATGTTTTCGCGCACATCGCTAATAATGCGCAGCAACTCCAGTGTTTCTACGCTGGCATCGTTGAGCAGGCCAAAGTTCGGTAGCATGCCCAACGGATTTTTGAGTTTTTCCAATAACCATGCACGCCATTCGGGCGTAAATTTTCCGGGTGGATTTTTATCACTGCCGGTATCCAATCGCCAAATTTCCCGCAACGCTTTCGTAGTGACTGTCGAGTTTTGGCGAATATCCAAACGTACGGTATGGAACCCGAAAGCTTCCACCGCATGGCGTAATGGACGAACATAGTCCATGTTTAACGTGTCGCATTTAGTGGCAAGCAACCCTTCTTCGATAAGCCGTAAATCTTTGGCAAATCTATCCGCCGACAGGTAGGCAACTTCCTGAGGAATGTTTTCCGTGAGTTGTTGTAGCGTTGCTTCAAGACGGTTGCTAATACATACACAAATTTGTCTGAACACTTCACCGGGATTGCGGGCAGCAATATTCTCTCCATCACCGCTCATCTCAAGAACTTTTTCAAGTTTCGAATAAAAACTTTCCGGCAGTTTTATCGAATGATCCGCTATGCTTAGAAAGCCCCCTAATTTTTGCACTTCACCGATGTAATACTTAAGACTGGCTCGTGCGGAAATTTCAAATGCGTCTCTGGTGACAGTATTGGTTACATACGGATTTCCATCGCGATCGCCTCCAATCCAGGAGCCAAATTGAAAAAATGCGGGAATATCAAATTTGAAATCGGGATAATAGGTTTGTAATACTTGTTCCAATTCTGTGTAAAGCTCAATTACCCCCTGATACAAGGATTCATTGAAAAAATGCAGGCCCCAGGCGACTTCTTGCTGGACAGTCGGTTTTTCCAGGCGAATTTCACCGGTTAACCATAACAAGTCTATTTCGTCGTATACGCGCTGGATTAATGCGCGACGTTCGTGCGGTGTCCACCGCTCCAGTTCTAACTGAATAAGTAGAACATAAATTCGTCGATGAATTTCCAGTACGGTTACGCGCTTAGCCTCTGTAGGGTGGGCGGTAATGACCGGATAGATCAATGTCTTTTCAAATATTTCCTGAATTTTTGTCGCGGGTATATTCTCTTTGGCTGCTTGCGCAATAACTTGCGCAAAAGTGCCCGGAACTTCATTGTGGCCTATTTCTGTTTCGATAATTCTGCGTCGCTTAACATAAGTATTTTGATCGGCGATTGATAATAATTGAAACCAGATTCCATAGGCCTGCAGTGCATAGGTCAATAAGTCTTGATTGGACTCGCGCAGCTCCTGTTGTCCCAATAGAATCGGCTCAATCTCCGGGCACCGTTTTTGAATTACCTTTAGAAAGCAGTCGAACAGGAGGGTAGAAATTTTTTCTCCATATTGTTCCGCTTGCGAGGTAATAGCTGCCCGGCTCGATACATCCAGGTATTGATTCCAATTTATCGATGGTGATTTATCAGGCATAGTAATTTGTTACAGTAATGTGAAAATTATGTTTGCACTATACATACAAAAGGAGGCGTTACGCCTCCTTTTGTATGTAACTTTAAACGACAAGTCTCTCAAGACATGTCGGATATACATTGCATGTATAAATTAGACTAGCTTGTCGTGCGGAGTATCGCCGGCAAAAAACGCTTTCAGATTCTCTAAAACGCGTTCGCCCATCGCAATTCTCGTTTCAACAGAGGCGCTGCCTAAATGCGGAAGCAATACTGCATTTTCGCAATCAAGGAAGCCCGGGTCTAGCGCGGGTTCTCCTTCAAATACATCCAGACCTGCGCCGGCGATCTTGCCGCTTTTAAGTGCAGAGATTAACGCCTGATTATCGATGACGTCGCCGCGCGCCGAGTTAATCAGGATCGCATGGGATTGCATCATGCCAATGCGTTTATCATTGAGTAAATGGTAAGTATCTTTACCACCTGGGCAATGCAGCGATACAAAATCAGCCTGCTGTAATACTTCTTCCACACTCATTTGAGTTGCGCCAAATTTGTTGATGACTTCTTGCGGAGGTGGATAAGGGTCGCTGAAGATGACTTTCATGCCAAATCCAAAATGCGCACGTTGTGCCATTGCCTGTGCAATACGACCAAAGCCGATACAACCTAATGTTTTCCCGGTGACCTTGGTAGCCATCATGTGGGTAGGACGCCAGCCGGTCCATTCACCAGCACGTAAATGGCGTTCGCCTTCAGTCATTCTGCGTGCAGCGATAATTAATAAGCCCATGGCGATATCCGCAGTACAGTCAGTAAGCACTTCAGGGGTATTGGTTACGGTTAGACCGCGTGCTTTGGCTGCATCTAAATCAATATGGTTAAAACCAACACCATAGCTACCAATTATTTTTGCAGAAATGTTTTCAGTGGAAAGCACATCCGCATTAACTGGATCAGTCACAGTAGGACAGAACGCATCACAATTTCCCAATGCCGCTTTTAACTCATCCGGCGTCATGGGAACATCTTTCTCGTTTAACTGTACGTCATACAGTTCCTTTAGCTTGGCCTCAACAGGCTCCGGCCATTTGCGGGTAACGATAACCTTAGGCTTACTCATCAAGATTCTCCTACAGATCTTTTAATACTTTTTCCATAGTGATACCCAAATCTGACGGATTTGGCGCCACTGTCACTCCGGCTTCTTCCAGTAGTGCAACTTTCTCTGCAGCACTTTCACCTACACCAGAAACAATGGCTCCCGCGTGACCCATACGGCGACCTTTCGGTGCGGTCAGGCCTGCTATATAGGCAACTAATGGTTTGGTCATGTGCTTTTTGAAAAACTCAGCTGCTTCTGCTTCCTGTGGACCACCAATTTCACCGATCATCATTACTGCCTTGGTCTCTGGGTCTTTTTCAAAGTGTTCAAGGATATCGCGGTGTGAACTACCGTTAATGGGGTCGCCACCAATACCTACACTGGTGGTAATGCCGATACCATGTGCTTTCATTTGTGATGCCGCTTCGTATCCCAAGGTGCCCGAACGACCTACAACGCCGACGTTGCCTTCCATGTAGATGTGTCCAGGCATGATGCCAAGCATCGCTTTTCCGGGGCTAATGGTTCCAGCACAATTGGGTCCGGTAAGAACCATGCGATCTTCCTTCTTGTAGCGATACATGTAACGTTTAACGGTCATCATGTCCTGTGCAGGAATTCCATCGGATATCGCGACACAATATTTGATACCGGCGTCAGCTGCTTCCATGATGGAATCCGCAGCGAATGCTGCCGGCACGAAAATAATACTCGCCTCTGCGCCAGCTTCATTTACTGCTTCTTTCACCGTGTTAAAAACAGGCTTGCCCAGATGTTCTCTGCCGCCTTTGCCCGGTGTCACTCCACCCACGACATTAGTGCCATACTCCATCATCTCTTCGGAGTGGAAAGTACCAATTTTTCCGGTGAAACCCTGAATAATAACGCGGGTCTTTTCATTAAGTAATACTGTCATTTCAAATCTCCCTATGCTGCGCCAACTGCGTCATTACGAGCTGCAACCGCTTTTTCAGCAGCTTCGGCAAGTGTGTGTGCAGTGATGATTGGTAGGCCGCTATCTGCAAGAATCTTCTGTCCTTGCTCTACATTGGTACCCGATAGACGTACAACAAGAGGCACTTTTACTTCTAACTGCTTAAAGGCCTGGACGATACCTTCTGCAATCCAGTCGCAACGGTTGATTCCAGCAAAAATATTTACCAGGAAGGCTTTCACGCCTTCATCTGCCAGTACAAGCTGGAACGCTCTTGCTACGCGTTCCGGTGAAGCACCACCACCGATATCGAGGAAGTTAGCGGGCTCGCCGCCTTTGTGCTTGATCATATCTAAAGACGCCATTGCCAGGCCGGCTCCGTTAATCATGCAGCCGATGTCACCATCCAGGCCGACATAGCTTAAGCCATAATCTGAAGCAGCTGTCTCGCGAGGATCTTCCTGGGATTTGTCACGCAGTTCTGCGATTTGTGGGCGACGGAAGAGTGCATTGGAATCAAAGCCCATCTTTGCGTCCAGTGCGCGAATATGGCCATCGCCGGTTACTACCAGGGGATTGATTTCCACCATCGTTGCATCAAGGTCTCTGAACGAACGGTAAGCGCCCTCCAGGGTTTTGACTGCCTGGGAAATCAGTGGTGAAGGTAGTCCAAGCTTGAAAGCAATTTCGCGTGCCTGGAAATCAAGCAGGCCAACCGCGGGTTCAATCTCGGTGCGAATAATCGCATCAGGGTTATTTTTCGCGACTTCTTCAATCTCCATGCCGCCTTCAGAAGATGCCACAATTGCAATGCGTTGCTTTACCCGGTCAAGCACCAGTGCGATATAAATTTCACGCTCAATATCGGTGGCTTCTTCGACGTACAGTCGGTAAACAACTTTACCTTGTGGCCCGGTTTGATGGGTTACCAGGGTTTTGCCCAACAATTCTGTAGCTGCAGCCAATACTTCTTCTTCATTGTTGCAGACTTTGATGCCACCGGCTTTACCGCGTGCACCCGAATGAATTTGTGCTTTCACTACCCACTTATTACCACCGATTTCTTTAGCACGGTAAACGGCTTGCTCTGGACTATACGCCAGCCCGCCTGGAGCAATACTGACTCCAAATTTGGATAGTAATTCTTTTGCTTGATACTCGTGGATGTCCACAGCATCTCCCTCCCATGTTTAATTAACGATAAAAATCTTATGCGCGTGGTTAACACCACGTGCGAGTATTGGTTACTCCCACAATATACAAATCCGCTTGGGTTGCGTTATGGCTTAAAAAAAATGTGGTTATTTGTTGTTATTAATTATTCTATGGGCACCTTGCGTGTTAACGCAAGGTGCCGAGCGGATATATCTCGAATAGCCTTACATTTTAGCAGCAATTGCTGCAGCGGCATTAACCACATTCTCGGCCATTTTTGCTGAAGCCGCGTCGATCATTTTGCCATCTAATGTTGCTGCACCTTTGCCTTCTTTCGCTGCTTTTTCGAGTTCTTCTAGAATTCGATGCGCTTTTGCAACCTCAGCTTCGGGTGGTGAAAATACTTCATTCGCTAATTCGATTTGTGACGGATGGATTGCCCACTTGCCTTCAATGCCTAATGCCGCCCCACGACGACATGCAAGTTGGTAACCCTCCGTGTCTTTGATATCACCATACGGACCGTCGATAGGACGTAAGCCGTAAGCGCGACACGCAACAACCATGCGTGAAATAGCAGAATGCCACTGATCGCCCGGGTAATCCGGGTTTAAGCCACCGATATTGACAGTACGTGCACGGGTACTTGCTGAGTAGTCAGCTACACCAAAGTGCAGGGCTTCCAGGCGTGGGCTGGATTGTGCAATAGCTTCTACATTAGCCATACCGAGTGCTGTTTCAATTATTGCTTCTATGGCTATTTTGTTTTTAAACCCTTTTGCTTCTTCTATTTGAGTAAGTAGTGCATCCACCATGTAAACATCAGCCGGATCTCCAGCTTTTGGAATAAAAATCGTATCCAGCTTTTCACCAGCCTGTTCAACAAGATCAATGACATCACGATACATGAAATGAGTATCAAGACCGTTAATACGCACTACAATGGTTTTTCCTTTGCCTGCCCAGTCGATACCATTTACGGCTTCGATTGCATTTTTGCGTGCTTGTACTTTATCTCCAGGAGCAACGGCATCTTCTAAATCCAAAAATACGAAGTCGGCAGCGCTGTCAGCTGATTTCTCAATCATTTTGACGTTGGATGCTGGAACAGCAAGTTCACATCGCTGTACTCTTGATCTTGCTGGTGTAGGTTGTGTAAAACTCATGATTAATATCCTTTTTTATTTAGCAGCTGTGCGCTTAACTGTTTTTCTTTTAGCTTTACGCTTAGCTTTAGGTTTAGCTTTTGGAGCAGCTGGCGCTTTGAATGCAGGAATGTCTTTCGCAGTTGAACGGTAATAATCGACTGCTTTACCGACACCACTGCCCGCCTTAACGCGAACACCTGCATCACGCATGGCCATTTCAACGGCCCCCAATGCTGCCAGCATGCGCACATCATTGTTGTCACCCAGGTGGCCAATTCGGAATACCTTGCCCGCAACTTTTGACAGACCGGCACCCAGTGATACGTTGTAACGATGGTAGGCGATGTGAATGATTTCTGCCGCGTTAACACTAGGAGGAGCCATGATGGCTGTCACGGTGTCAGAACGCCATTTTGGTGAAGTAGCACAGGTCTGTAGGCCCCAGGCCTTGACCGCTTTGCGCACACCTTCGGCTAAACGGAAGTGACGTGCATGTACATTGTTTAAACCTTCATCTAATAATAAATCAAGTGATGCGCGAAGTCCGCGTAACATCGGTACTGAAGGAGTGTATGGGAAAAAGCCGTCTTTATTTGTGCTGATGTGATCTTTAATATCTAAGAAGCACTTCGCGCACTTTGAAGATTTATGCTTAGCAAGTGCTTTAGGGCTGAATGCTAGAAGTGCCATACCTGCAGGAAGCATGAAGCCTTTTTGAGATCCACTAACAGCGACATCTACGCCCCACTCGTCCATGCGAAAATCAATACTTGCTATGGAGCTAACACCGTCCACCATTAACAAGGCAGGGTGTTTGAGATCTTTCTTTGCCTTACCCAGTGCTGCAATGTCACTGGTAACGCCGGTCGCGGTCTCATTGTGACAAGCGACCACTGCTTTAATTTTGCGTTCTTTGTCTGCACGCAGGCGCTTCTTGAATTCCATGACTGGAACACCTTCACCCCAGGGAACTTCAATGAGTTCAACATCGAGGCCAATACGGGTTGCCAGGTCAAACCATAAGTGGCTGAACTGACCAAAACGTGAAGTTAGGATTTTGTCGCCTGGAGATAGAGTGTTTGCTAATGCAATTTCCCAACCTGCTGTTCCTGTTGCCGGGAAGATAAAGCATTGGCCTTTTTTAGTCTTGAAGATTTTCTTTAAGTCTTCCAACAAAGGCTTCACTAATTGCGGGAAGTCTGGCGCGCGATGGTCTTCTTGAGGAACAACCATTGCATTCATTACTTCGTTAGGAATATGAGTAGGACCAGGTGCAAATAAATAATTGCGCCCTGGAAAGCTAAGTTTTTCGCCAGGCATAAAGTACCCTTAAGTTAATGTTAAGAAACAGTAGATAAAAATTCTCCCTTGACCTGCCGAGTGTTAATGGGGATCAATTGGTGTCGGCAAGCGTTTTCGGGGACTCTCGAAAAACACCCGTTCGGCTATGCGAGTGATTTTTCAACAGTGCCCGAAAAGCTCGCCATAATGCCACAAGGGTTAACCCTCACTCAAGCGCAATTTAAGGGGAAAAATCAGCTATTTAGCAAATATTTAGCTGGGCAGGGTGCCCTGGAGCTGGGCAGCAAGGACGGTATTTTCCAATAGACATGCCACAGTCATTGGCCCGGTACCGCCTGGCATTGGGGTAATTCCCCCCGCCACTTTACTCACAGAATCGAAATCGACGTCGCCCTGAATGCCCTTATCGGTCCTGCTGACGCCGACATCAAAGACCATGGCGCCTGCTTTTATACAGTCGGCAGTGATCATGCCCGGCGAGCCGGCAGCACAAACCAGGATATCTGCACCACGGCAGACTTCGGCCAGATCCCGGGTGCGCGAGTGGGCCAGGGTAACGGTGGCATCGGTACCGCGTTCCGCCAACAAAAGGAACTGAGGAAGACCGACCAGCGACGAACGGCCAACAACGACTGCGGATTTTCCCGAGGTCTCAATTTCATAGGCTTCGATCAGACGCATAACACCTAATGGTGTACACGGGACCAGTTGCTTGTTTCCCTGCAGTAGACGGCCCATGTTGAACGCCGTGAGTCCATCGACATCCTTCTCGGGCGGAACTTTTGCCAATATACGGTCCTTATTCAGGTGTTTCGGCAGGGGCAGTTGAACCAGAATGCCGTGCACGGAATCATCGTTGGCCAGGGCAGAGACCGCTTCTTCCAGTTCTTCCTGGCTGATTTTTGCACTTAGCTCGATGTGTTTTGAATCAATTCCCGCGGCATTGGCTTCGCGATGTTTCATGCCTACATAAAGTTGGCTGGCGGGATCTTCACCGACAAGAACGGTCGCCAGTGTGATACTGGCGGTGGGGTGTTGCTCAAGCCGTGCCCTGATGCTTGCACGAATATCCTTTGCGACTTTTTTGCCGTCAATAATCAATGATTCAGACTCTACGGGGTTAAAGGACAGTGTGCCCGCACGAGGCGGGCACAACGGTGTATTGCAGACTGGGCAGGGAATAATTATTTCGCATTACCACCTGACCGCCAAATCGATTGTGCTATGCGGCGGGTTGCTTGTCCGGATGCAAGTAGATAAAACTTTTGCCCAAACGCCCATTGTAGTTACCGGCTGAAATCATCAACAATCCGTCGGTATCCTTGGAGGCATTAATTGCTGCCTGAGTTGCCTCTATGATGCAGGGCATGTCGCGACCATTCATGATAATTTCCATGACCGAATTTACGCCCTCGGGCAAACCGTGTTCTACCGTTGGATCATCTTGCAGCATGGGACAGAACTTTTCGTAGGTGCTGGCAATGGTAAAGTCGTAATCACTACCGGCTTTCGATCCACTGCCGGCAATTCCGCCAGGGAAGGTGGTAATCACTCCATCGACCGGTAAAATGGCTTCGCAGCCTTTTTCAGCCGCTTCCAGAGCGGAATCGATATCTTTTCCAAAGAACCAAAGATTTCCGCCCATTAAGCCGTCAGCGCGACCAAGGCGACGATCCAGAACAAATTCGCCACCCAAAATCGGGATCCACCACATTTTGCGGCCATAGCGTTCAATTCGCTTTTGATAGCCATTACCAAAGTAGGCCACTTTGCGGCCCATATGATAATACTCTTCCGAATCAATCAAATTAAAACAGGAAGCGGTAGGACATGTCATTACGTTTTGACTGATCCGCACTAAAGCAGATTTTCCCAAGGCTTCAACACGATCTTTTCTGAAACGCGGAACATGTAATTGTACGATCGCTCCAGGACGACCATCCGGCGTTTGGAAACTTTCGTCTCCACCGGGCCCTACGTAACGGTCCATGCCGGCTTCGCAGTCACAAAGTATAGAGCTGGAACCATTACCGGTCGCCGCGTTAACGGCATGATCGACCCACTTGCGGTCTTTCGCAGTAATTAGAAACTCTACATATAAGCTTTTAAACGCTTCCGCATAAGTGTCATCGATAACTGCAGTCATTAGTCTCTTCCTTTGCCATCGTAAACGGCGTCTTCGGTGACCACTTTGTCCATGTACACATCGTGTGGTGCTACTAAAACGTTATCAAATAACTGCGACTCATAACAAAGCGCTATCAAAGGAGCTTCAGGACGAACTTTTTCCAGAAGACGATCATAGTAACCCTGGCCATTTCCCATTCGCCCGCCGTTGCGGTCGAAACCAACACCGGGAACCAACACCAAGTCCAGATCTTCTGCTTCAACTTCTTTCGCTGGATTACCCCACATGTCTTTGGGCGGCTCCAGAATATTCCACTTGCCGACGACCATTTCTTCAAGACTTTCCATCCACCACAATCCCAGTTTGTTTTCGCCGTTCTCGTCTTCGGTGCAGTAAGGAACGATAATCTTCTTCTCACCTTTGGCAACTTCTTCCAGCAACTCGGGTTTGGTGCGTGTTTCAGAACGGCAGTCGATGTACCACATTACGCAGTTGGCATTCTGATATTCTGGCAATGCCATAAAACGCGCTACCGCTTTGGCGCTGACTTCATCTTTGTTTTCTTGTGCATTGCGGCGATCATAAGCCTCGCGACGCATCTTGTTTTTGCGTTCCATGATTGCTTCTAATTCTTCGGGTGTCAGTGCCATTCAACTGCTCCTAGTTATAAATTCAATAGGTGGGCGATAAAAAGGGGCTAAATCGTAAACTATTACTCACGTACTGCCAATCGATTTGGTCAGTGAATTAACGGAATGCTAACTTGGTAAACGAACTTAATGTTAGTCCGTAACTGCGCCGGTTGATGCTGGGCTGACCTGTTTCGCGTATTTCGCAAGTACTCCGCGCTTGTATTTTTCCCTGGGTGGCTTCCACGCGCGTCTGCGTTTTTGCAGTTCAGATTTGGACACATGCAGATTTATCTCGCGCTTTTCTGCATCGATGGTTATCAGATCTCCATTTTTAACCAGCGCCAAAGGACCGCCTGTAGCGGCTTCCGGGGTAATGTGGCCAACAACGAATCCGTGGCTGCCGCCGGAAAATCGACCGTCCGTAATCAGTGCAACTTCTTTACCCAGGCCTTTACCCATAATGGCAGAAGTAGGCGATAACATCTCGCGCATGCCTGGGCCACCCACTGGGCCCTCGTAACGAATGACAATAACATCACCTTTTTTAATGCCACCATCGAGAATTTTTTTCAGTGCGCTTTCTTCTGATGCAAATACCCTGGCTTTGCCGGTAAACAACAGACCTTCCTTGCCAGAGATCTTTGCAACCGCACCTTCCGGTGCAAGATTGCCGCGCAGGATTACCAGATGGCTGTCTTTTTTGATCGGATTGTTCAGTGGCCTGATGATGTCCTGTTTGCGTGGATAATGACGAACCTTTTCCAGATTTTGTGCCAGTGATTTTCCGGTAACCGTGAGGCAATCTCCTTTCAGTAACCCCTCCGCCAAAAGCGTTTTCATTAGTGGCTGAATCCCACCAATGGCAATTAATTCGGACATCATATATTTGCCGCTGGGGCGCAGGTCAGCCAGTACCGGTACTTTTTTACCAACACGCGTGAAGTCATCTAGCGAAAGTTTTACGTTCATCGCATGTGCCATTGCCAGCAAATGCAGTACTGCATTTGTTGAACCTCCCAGTGCAATGACGACTGCGATGGCATTGAGAAATGCATGGCGTGTCATGATGTCGCTCGGGCGAATATCTTGTTTCAATAATTCCAGCACGGCCTTCCCGGCATTGCGGCAATCGGCTTCTTTTGATTTTGAGATGGCAGCCTGTGCGGAGCTGCCTGGCAAACTCATTCCAAGTGCCTCGATCGCCGATGCCATTGTGTTGGCCGTGTACATGCCACCACAGGAACCCGGCCCCGGAATTGCGCAGGATTCAATTTCTTTTAATTGCTTGTTATTGATCTTGCGTTTGGCGTGTTCGCCAACCGCTTCAAAAACAGAAACGACATCCACATTTTTGCCTCGATAATTGCCTGGCATGATGGTGCCGCCGTATACGAATACCGCAGGGCGATTCAATCTTGCCAGTGCAATCAGGCAACCAGGCATGTTCTTGTCACAGCCACCGATAGCGACCAGACCATCAAAGCCTTCACAGCCGGCAACGGTTTCAATTGAGTCGGCGATGACTTCGCGCGAAACCAGCGAGTATTTCATGCCTTCTGAACCCATTGAGATTCCATCCGAAATGGTGATGGTATTGAAAACTACACCTTTACCACCCACGCTGTTGGCGCCTGTCGCCGCCTTTTCGGCCAGCACGTTAATATGCATATTGCAGGGAGTCACCATGCTCCATGTGGAAGCAATTCCAATTTGCGGTTTCTTGAAATCGTCGTCTTTAAATCCTACCGCACGCAGCATTGCACGACTCGGTGCACGTTCCGTACCATCAACAACGATGGAAGAGTATTCTCGAAGTTTTTTACTCATAATTATTTCGATGGTTATATTTTTCTGCACTTCGTTGTTGCGAAGTAAGCAGTGATCTTACCTATATAATAAAAATGAAACTACTCAAAAGACACGTTCGCATACCCAGCAGTTATTTCAGTGACTGAATGATCTCCATGACCTTGTTCGGATGATCTTCTGCCTTGGCGACGCGCTTCCAGTGTTTAACTACCTTGCCATCTGTACCGACCAGGACGGTCGAGCGGATTACACCCATGACTTTTTTTCCATACATATTCTTTTCGCCATAGGCGCCATACGTCATCATTACTTTTTTGTCGGGGTCCGACAGCAGAGTAAAAGGCAGTTTATATTTGGCAATGAACTTTTGATGTGATTCTTCGCTATCGGGGGAAATTCCCAATACAATGACGCCTGATTGATTCAATGTCTTCCAGTGATCCCTGAAGCCACAGGCCTCTTTTGTGCATCCTGGTGTGTCATCTTTCGGATAAAAGAACACAATTACGTTGTTGCCTTTCAGGTTCCTGAGTGCGACTTTATTACCATCCTGGTCTTTGAGTGTAAATGCAGGTGGTGTTCTACCTTCTTCCACGGGCATAAAATTCTCCTTAAATAATTTTTTTGTAGCGATCAGTATTCGGTTAGTGGATGGAAAACCACATGGTAACCGATTGTGATGTGATCAATGGCATTGATGCGAAAGGAGGTTAAATAAATAAGTTTATTATTTATCCGACAAATTAAAATCAGCGATTGTCAGCAAGGGTGTTATCGCGACAGCGAATTCGGGGGCAGGTAGCATGATTTGAAGGCCGATCGCGTTTGCTTTTTAGCTCCTGCAAGGTGGCCTGAATTTCTTCATTGGATTCGTCATCGAGACGCAATGCACAACTCGCGGCTTGCAATGCAGTAATCTCACAACCCAGATCGTAGGCGCTGTAAGCAAAGTTATTCAGTGCCTTTGCGGAACGACTATTCAGTTGCAAGGCTGTTTTATATGCCCGACTGGCTGCCAGGGGTTCATTTAACTGCATGTGCGTGTTGGCCAATCCCACATGAAATGCAAAATGATCTGGCCACTGGCGTATGGCGGCTGCATAGGTCAATTGTGCGGCTCTGAACTTTCCAGTCTTTTCCAGATTAATGGCTGCTTGCAGCACGGTTTTCTGGTTCGCGCTGATGGGAAGGTCGCCGGCGGGTGCTGCAATTAATGCCCAATAATCTCCACGACTCCAGGTGTTTTTAAATGTTTGCCATGGGACACGATAGTATTCGTGTTTGCCACTGTGTAACAGCAAATGCTCGTTATTCGGGTCGCGACCGGTAACGACTGAATAATGCCAAACAGGATAAAAATTTAATGCGAGATTCTGTAAAACAATGACCGGACGTTCTGCATTAATTTCGGTTTGCAGGGCTTCAATATCCATGCGCATTGTAAAGGCAACGAGGTCAAGGTTGCGTGCAGCGGCAGTCATTTCTATTTGCAGGCTGCCTTTTTTATTCGGTGTGAATACCAGTTTGGCAACTTCGTCAGGAGTTATGCTATGCCCGTAATAGTTTGCAACCATGGCCAGCGCAGAAGGCCCGCAATGATGGTAGGTTTGAGCAAAGAATGGAACATCCAGGCGAATATCGCCGGGTTGGTCCTGTGGTTCTTTAGGAACTACATGATCAGCGACTACAATGACCGCACATGAGCTTGTAAGTGCAAGCACTGATACAAGGAAAATCAGAGTGATTGCGTACGGAATCGAAATTCGCACGACTTGAATCAGAACGCGGTGGTTAAATCTGTCGTACCCATCATTTCCATCAGTAACATGATCGGGCCGGGCATAAGCAGAATAACCGGTAAGCCACCCGCGGCGGGAAGACTTTCGAACTGATCAGCCAGTTGCCGTGTTTCTGTGTCGGTCAGTTGATCGATGCGCTGTTGGACATCCTGTGGATGGACACCATGTCGTAACAGGGCCTGTTTGACATCTTCACGTGCCAATGAAGAATAGATTAGGTGCTTGTCTGCGGCCACATCCTTTGACGGTACCATTTTTTCGGTTCCGATCATGCCTGCCTGCGTTGAAATACACGCCAGCCCCAAAATGAAGAGTAGTAGCGTGGATTGCAATGAGCACCGACTGCGTCGCGAATTCATATTTTGTGTCTGTTAGCGTAAGCATTTAATTCTTGTACTTTTAGAAGGTTACGTCAAGTTATTGAGCTGTGAAATGCGGTTTATCGTCTAAATAACACCACGTGTTCCAGATCAAGGCCAATCCCCAATGGTTTGCCAATGGCGTGATCATGGTGGCTGGGGGCATAGCATAAAACCTGGTGGCCATTGGGCAGGCGTAAGGTGTAAAGAAATTCAGCCCCTAAAAAGCGTTTTTCTTCCACGATTGCCGTAACGTGACTGGAATCATCATGCGGAATATCGTCTGGTCGTACCAGCAGATCGACCTCGTCTCCCGGTCTGAAAGTAGGGTCGAACTCGCCATGCAGAGTGCCAAATACGGTTTCAATCGTCCTGGGATCCATCACCGTGGCCGGTATCAGGTTTCCCAGTCCGACAAAATCGGCCACAAACCGCGACACAGGCTGATGGTAGATGTTGTAGGGTGTGTCGTGCTGAATGATTTTTCCCTCGTTCATCACGCTTACCCAATCGGCCATGGCAAAGGCCTCGTGCTGATCATGAGTGACCAGAACTGCGGTGGTCTTTTCCTGTTTCAGAATTTTGCGGACTTGCGAGGCGAGTTGTTCACGCAGATCCGGATCAAGACTGGAAAACGGCTCGTCCAGTAACAGTATCGAGGGTCTCGGTGCCAGCGCCCTGGCCAATGCAACCCGTTGTTGTTGTCCGCCGGAAAGTTCATGGGGATATTTCGGGAATTGACTGGATTCAATTTCGACAAGCTCGAGTACATGTTGTACTTGAGACTGCACGTAACTGCGGGTTTGTCTGCGAATACCAAATGCGACGTTATCGAATACAGAGAGGTGCGGGAATAATGCAAGATCCTGAAACATCATGCCGATGTTGCGACGTTCGGGAGCGAGAGAATGCTTTGCTGTGCAAACTATATTTCCATCAATTCTGATCTGACCCTGATTAATATTGTGCAACCCGGCGATCGATCTTAGTAATGTTGTCTTTCCGCATCCACTTGGGCCAAGTAGACAAACAATGTCTTCTGCAATCACCTGTAAACTGATCTGGTTGAGAACTTGCAGCTGTTGGTGAGAAGCGGATACTTCACTAACCAGTAATAGCGGATCAATTTTTTGCATTGGTCCGAATAGAAATGTTTAACAGTAGAACCGGCAGGGTTCCGGTCAGTACAATTGCCAGTGCGGCCGTGGATGCGTCGGCCAGACGTTCATCAGAAGCAAGTTCGTAAGCTCGTACAGCCAGCGTATTAAAGTTAAACGGGCGCATGACCAACGTGGCTGGAAGTTCTTTCATAACTTCTACAAATACGAGTAAGGCGGCAGTCAGGAGTCCGCTACGTATTATTGGTAAATGGATTTTACGTAGCGTATGCAGCAAATTACTGCCAAGCAGGCGAGATGCTTCATCCATGGAGTTGTTAATCTTGCTTAAACTGGCACCAACTGTTTGCAAGCCAAGCGACAGAAATCGCACTGTGTGTGCAAACACCAGAGCAAAAATAGTTCCTGTAAATATCAACCCGGACTCGATGCCAAATTGATCAGCTAAAAAACGAATTAGCCAATGATCTGCTTTGCTCAGAATAATCAGTGTACCGACTGCTATCACGATTCCAGGAACGGCATATCCCATTGCACATAAATTAATGAGGCCCCGAAGCAGAGAATTTTTGCTGGCTCGTCGCCCATACGCGAGGATGACTGCGAGGACCAGTGTGACGGCTGCTGCACTGGTGGCCAAAAACAAGCTATTGTAAGCAAGTGTCCAGAAACTCGAATCCAGCATAGTGTCCGCTGTAGTCATCGCCCACTCGCCTAATTGAAAAACAGGAATGATGAAGCCCAGTAAAGGTGGAAAAGAACAGGCAAGCACGGCAAGTAGTGCGCGAGTTCCATGTAACGGAGTTTCTATTGCAATTTTACTCGCATGGGTGGGGTTATGATAACGAATTCGTTTGCGTGAATACTGTTCCAGTAAAAACAGGGCGAGAACAAACAGCATAAGTATGCTGGATAGCTGTGCAGCAGTAGCCGGTTCGCCAAATCCAAACCAGGTTCTGAAAATTCCCGTCGTAAATGTATCCACACCAAAGTACTGGACAGTGCCATAGTCTGCCAGGGTTTCCATGAGCGCTAGTGTAATGCCTGCTGCAATCGCCGGCCGGGCCAGTGGAATGATAACCAGAGCCAGTCGTTCAAAAGCGCCCGCACCTAATGAGCGTGCTGCATCAAGAACGCTTGTGGACTGCATGATCAAGGTAGTACGAGTGAGTAAAAACACATAGGGATAGAGCACAAACGAAAACATTGCAATTGCGCCACCCATGGAGCGAATTTCAGGGAACCAGTACTCTCCGTAATGCCAGCCAAACATTGAGCGTAACTGTGTTTGTAATGGGCCGCTTACATCGAGGATGCCGGTGTAGGTGTATGCGACGATGTATGCAGGAATGGCAAGTGGAAGCAGAAGTAAAAATTCAAGCAGTCGTTTTCCGGGGAACTTATAAAGTGCACACAGCCAGGCTGCAGGAACTCCGATTATAAATGTGCCCAGTGCTACTCCTGCACCCAGCACCAGGGAGTTTTTCACATAGCCCGGCAAAACATAATCAACCAGATGCTGCCAGGTTTCAGAACGCGGATGAAAGTTAAACTGAATGACTACAAGCAATGGCAGGGTAATGATGCACGCAATCAAGACAATGGTGAAAAACCACCCTGGCGAGTCTTTTCCTCGCCAAATGGTTACGGGCTTTTGAATGGTGAGACCGTCATTCATTTGCGCCTCGCGCTACCTCCATTCAGCCCGATCCATTACTTGCACTGCAACAGTATTCAATTTACCCAATTCTTCGAGGTGTAAAGAGTCCGCTTTGAACGAGCCCCACTGTGTAAGGAGTTCGTTCTTCGGGATATCTTTGCGAATGGGATACTCAAGATTAACGTCGCCATACCATTGCTGGGATTCATCAGCTAACAGGAATTTCACTAATTCTTTTGCAAGCGCGCTATGTTTGGCATGGGCAGTAATGCCCACTCCGCTGATATTTACATGTACGCCGCGATCATCCTGATTTGGCCAAAAAATTTTGACCTGCGATGCTGCTGATTTTTCGTCGTCAGTGCCCGAGAGCATTTTTCCGAGATAATAGGAATTAACTACAGCAATATCACATTGGCCCGCCGCAACGGCTTTGATTTGGTCTCGATCGCCGCCTTGCGGTTTGCGTGCAAAGTTGCTGACAAAATCAGGTGTCCAGAGATTCATTGCTTCAACTCCGTGATGCGCGATCATGGATGCCATTAATGATTGGTTATATATGTTGCCGGAAGAGCGGATACAGATCCGATTCTTCCATTGCTCGCTCGAGAGTTGTTCGTACGAAGACAGGTCTTGTTCGGCTACACGTTCTTTATGAAAGACGATGGCGCGGACCCGCAGTGAAAGTCCGTACCAGAATCCTTCGCTGTCACGGTAGGGTTCAGGCACCAGGCGGGAGATTTCTGTGTCATTCACTGCCCGTAAAATGCCGGCTTCTTTGGCGCGGTACAAGCGCCCGGCATCGACCGTGATCAGAACGTCCGCGGGGGTGTTTTTGCCTTCGCTCACCAGGCGCTGGATCAGTGCGTCCGCCTTGCTGGTGACCAGGTTGATTGTTACGTTACGCTGAGCGGCGAATTGATTCAGCAGGGGTTTTATGTACGCTTCTTTACGGGCGGAATAGATGTTCAGTTCATCCTGAGCGAATACTGGTTGTGCAAATGCAGCGCATAGAGTAATGTAAGCTACTGATTTAAAAAAGGGTTTCATGAAATGCAGTCCGTTTTGTAATGATGCCGAAAGGTCCGTGTGTACACAGATAGTAACACAAATGAGATGTATTCTTGTTTAAATTATGGGTCGTATTTCATTCTGTCAGTGCCGGGCCGCAAGCGTTTCCATAAACAATCAATGTAACTCAATGTCAGGGCGCTAATCATTCCATGTACCGTTCGAATTACAGTAATGCTATCTCTGCTGATACACGTGCGCGCTGGCAAGCGTTTGCGTCGGCTGAAGGATTATCGGGCCCAGTGCTGGAGCAGGCCGATCGCCTACAATGGTTATGGCAACAAAGCAGTTTCTGTGAACGGCTTTGTGTCCAGTTTCCGCAGGTAATTTCAGCGTTGGTCGAGTTGCCAAAATCGTTCGAGCAACATGCACGACCGGATTACGTCGCCCAGCTGACAGCGATCATTAGCGCAATAGATGAAGAAGAATCGTTCAAGAAAGCGATACGCGATTTCCGCAATCAAAAATTGCTGGAGATATGTTGGCGCGACTTGATTCTGCAAAGTGATGTTTTTGAACTGCTGGCTGATTTAAGTGCCCTTGCAGATGCCTGTGTTTGTGTAACCGCCGACTGGTTATATCCGCGATTGGCGGCACGCCACGGAGAACCACAAACAGTGAGTGGCGATGCCGCAAGCCTGACCGTAATTGCACTGGGGAAACTGGGCGGCGCGGAATTAAATTTTTCTTCAGATATCGACGTGATGTTCTGTTATACGGATAGCGGGGGTACTAATGGCGAGCGCAAAACTTCCAACCAGGAATTCTTTATTCAGCTGTCACAAAAACTGATTCAATGTTTGTCTGATGTGACCGCGGATGGATTTGTATATCGAGTAGATTGTCGATTGCGCCCGTTCGGCGAGGCGGGGCCTTTAGCAGTTAATTTTAATCATCTCGAAGACTACTATCAGACGCACGGTCGTGAGTGGGAACGCTATGCGTTTATCAAGGCACGTGTGATCTATGGGTCAGACAAAGATCAGACGATATTCGAAGAGATGATCTTGTCTTTTGTTTATAGAAAGTACATTGATTTCGGTGTGATCGAAACACTACGTGAAATGAAACGCATGATTGCCGAGCAGATAGGTAAGGCACGCAACAAAAACAATATTAAGCTGGGCACTGGTGGTATTCGTGAAATCGAATTTATCGTACAGTTTTTTCAGCTGGTGAATGGTGGGCGAAATACCCGATTGCAGACAAACCACATTCAGGAAGCACTCGAAGAAATTCTTAAGGCGGGATATTTAGCGAAGCAGGAAGTTAGTGATTTAATGCAGGCTTATCTGTTTTTGCGTCGTGTGGAGAATCGATTGCAAATGCGTAACGATGAACAGACACATGCTTTACCAACGAATCAAGAGCTGCTGCAGATTCTGGCAGTATCCATGAATTGCAATGATGTTAAGAAATTCGAACATACATTACAGACACATATCGATCACGTCAGTGAAGTGTTTTCAAAAATCAGCGGTGGTTATGATGAGTCCCGTTCGGATGATGAGCAATTTTCAAAAATATGGGAAAACCTGAAATCACTGGATGAAGTTGAAGCTGAAAATACGCTGGAAACTCCAACACTCAGGGATGCACAACACATTTTGGGTAAGCTAACTGAATTGATGAAGAACCCGGCATATAAAGCCCAGGATCAAACGGGGCGTGAACGATTACAGATGTTTATGCCTATTTTCCTTCGACACTTGCAAAAAGCCGACTCGCCCGCTTTGGTTATGGACCGTTTGTACTTGCTGCTGACAAAGATACTACGGCGTTCAGCCTATCTGGTTTTATTGTCTGAAAACCGGAACGTGCTGGATCAGCTGATCAGCGTGGCATCTTCCAGTCCCTGGATTGCCAGTCATTTAACGGCCTATCCCTTGTTGCTGGATGAGTTGATGGTGTCATCGGCCTCAGAGTATTCATTTTCGAAAGCAGAGATTGAGCAACAGTTTAACGACGAAGTGTTGCGTCAGACGCAGCTGGATTACGAGCACGTCCTGGAACATGTACGGCAATTTAAACATGCACTTGAATTGCGTGTAGCCTGCGCAGATATTCAGGAGAGACTGCCAGTGATGAAGGTCAGTGATCATCTAAGCTGGACAGCAGAAGCGATCGTAAATGGGTGCTTACAGTATCTGGAGAAAAGCTATGAGCCAAGTGTTGCAGGTAATATGGCGATAATTGCCTTTGGCAAGCTTGGGGGGTTAGAGCTGAGTTACAGTTCAGATCTGGACCTGGTTTATATTGCGCAGAACGAACGCGATTCAGATTATTCAGCAGAAGCAAAGGTTCCATACGTTGTAAAAGTATCCAGGCTGGCGCAACGATTAACGCAAATGCTTACATTGCAGACTGTCTCCGGGATGTTGTACCAAGTTGATAATCGTCTTCGACCGGATGGCGAATCCGGGCCCATCGTCGCTCAGCTTGATTATGTACAAAAGTACTATGAGTCCCGTGCATGGATGTGGGAATTACAGGCGCTGGTGCGCGCGCGTTGTATCGCTGGCTCTGCTCAAATGTGCCAGCAATTTGAAGAATTACGCAAGCATGTCATTTGTATGCCCAGGGATGTCACTGATCTGATGCGGCAGGTTGTTGATATGCGGGAAAAAATGCTGGTGACGAAGGCCAGCAAATCTGCGGATGTTTTCGATCTTAAAAATGATACGGGAGGTATCACGGATATCGAATTTATGGTCCAATACGCGATTCTTGCGCACGCTTCTGAAGAACCAGCGTTGTGTGAGTATTCTGACAATGTGCGGTTGCTTGAGCGTCTGGCTGAAAGCGGGTATCTGTCAAAAACTATAGCAGGGGAGTTAACCGATATTTATTGTCGGTACCGAAACAGGACACATCGGCTGGCATTGCAGGCGCAAACGAGCAAAGTTGCGAACAGTGAGTATCAGGCGGAGAGAAAACAGGTTCAGGATTACTGGCAGCAATTGCTCGAATCAGGTATCAAATAAGAAGTAGCTTTAATAAAAATTGGCACCAAAGGGAATAAGAAAATAGGAGTCACAATATGTCAATGTCCGATCGAGATGGAGTAATTTGGCGTGATGGGGAATTAATTCCTTGGCGTAGTGCTCAAACGCATGTTCTTACACATACACTGCATTATGGTGCGGGTGTGTTCGAAGGTGTAAGGGCCTATGACGGGAAATTGGGTACGGCGATATTCAGACTGGAGGACCATACGCAGCGATTGTTTAACTCGGCCAAAATTATTGGCATGAAAATCCCGTTTTCGAAAGAAGAGATCAATCAGGCACAAATTGATGCAGTGAAAAATAACCAGGTGCCTTTTGGTTATATTCGACCCATGTGTTTTTATGGTGCGCAGGGAATGGGGTTGCGTGCGGATAAGTTACAAGTTCATTGTATTGTTGCGGCGTGGGAATGGGGTGCATATATGGGAACGGAAAATCTGGCGCAGGGAATCAGGGTCAGAACTTCTTCCTATACTCGACACCACGTTAATTCAACTATGTGTAAAGCAAAAGTTAATGGGCATTATGTTAATTCCATGCTGGCCTTGCAGGAGGCAACGCGTGACGGCTATGACGAGGCCTTGCTGCTGGATCCACAAGGATTTGTAGCAGAGGGGAGCGGCGAGAACGTATTTATTGTCAAAGACGGGATTTTGTTTACGCCCGAGCTAAGTTCAGCGCTGGACGGGATTACTCGTAAAACCATAATAAGTCTGGCCGGCGATATGGGTATTCCTGTTGTGGAAAAGCTGATTTCGCGCGACGAAGCATGTATTGCTGACGAAGCATTTTTCACGGGCACTGCAGCGGAAGTAACTCCGATTCGCGAACTGGATAATCGTATGATTGGTGAAGGTTCACGTGGCCCAATCACTGAAAAGTTGCAAAGCGCTTATTTTAAAATTGTGCACGGAGAGATGGAGGAGTATTTGCATTGGTTAACACCGGTTAAGTAATACTTCACATCATGCTTTTAAGGTATTTAATGATTATGTCTTTGTTTAACGGGTGAATGTAAAAGTATTAGTTGTAGGTGATGTCATGCTGGACCGCTACTGGCGGGCTGATGCAGATCGAATATCGCCGGAAGCACCGGTCCCGGTTGCGCGCATAACGGATACACAGGATCGCATGGGCGGTGCTGCCAACGTCGCTAACAATATAAGTTCGCTCGGTGGTGAAGCGTTACTGCTTGGTGTGACCGGCAATGATGCCGAAAGCAAGGAATTGGAATCTCTCCTGAAGCAGCACAGCATTAATTCCCACTCTATACAGAGCGACGCCGTTCGCACTACCTCCAAGATTCGAATCGTCAGCCGTAATCAGCAGCTCATTCGGCTTGATTTCGATGATCGATCGAATCAGTTTCTGGAGCAGGTAGTCGAAAAATTCACTTCCCTGGTGAATGAGTGCGAAGTTGTTATTCTTTCAGACTATGGCAAGGGAGTGTTGCGCGAGCCGCAAGCAATCATCGATCTGGCAAATGCGAGTAGCAAAATTGTGATTGTCGATCCAAAGGGAAACGATTTTTCAAAATACAAAAACGTGACGGCGATTACGCCTAATTTCTCGGAATTTTGTGCCGTTGTTGGCGAGTGTATGCACGAACAGGATATTTATCAAAAAGCACAAAAATTGTGCAAAGATTTGAATATCGGGGCCTTGTTAATTACGCGTAGCGAGCAAGGCATAACCATGGTCAAACGTGACGGTAAAGTAAGTAATTTCCCTGCGCAGGTCAGGGAGGTCTACGATGTGACCGGGGCGGGTGATACGGTGATCTCGGTTTTTTCCATGATCCTGGCGTTGGAGAATGACTTCGAGCAGGCTGCGCGCATCGCAAATATTGCGGCGGGTATTGTAGTGGGTAAATTCGGGGCCGCAACGTTAACCGCAGAAGAATTGCAGCAAGGTCTGCTGAATTATGAATACCCTTCCAGTAAGTTGATTAGTAGCGGTCTACTTAGCAAGAAGATTGAAGAAGCGCAGTCCAAGGGCAAAAAGGTGGTGTTTACCAATGGCTGTTTTGATGTTCTGCACAAGGGACACGCTCACTTATTGCGTGAGGCAGAGACCTTTGGCGATCTGGTTGTCGTTGGACTCAATTCGGATGATTCTGTACGCAGACTAAAAGGAAAAGATCGTCCGGTTAATACCCTGCAAGATCGTGCTGAAATGTTGTCGCATTTATCATCCGTAGACTGGGTGGTTTCATTTGAACAGGACACGCCTTTTGAATTAATCGAGAAATTAAAACCTGATGTTCTGGTCAAGGGCGGCGATTACACTATTGACGATATTGTAGGAGCAGAATCCGTTGTGGGGCGGGGTGGTGAAGTCCGCGTTGTGCCATTTGTAGAGGGATACTCCACCAGTAATATTATTTCCATGATTGTCGATCGAAAGTAATTCAGAAACGCAATTTGGCTAGATTAAGTCCGGCATTGGTTTTTGCTTGATTATTGCAGATCCCTGGCTTCATCCATTCGAATGCTAATTCTTTCGGCCCAGTAGTCGAATATTTCCTTGATTGGGCCCCAGGATGCAGGGCTGTCTTTCTGCCGTTTAATCTTGTCCGATTGGTGGGTATCAATTGCAGCCACAATTCTTTGTTCGGTAACAGAATCCAATCCTTCCAGTTCTACGGTCGCCTCAATTAAATCTACTGTCTCTCCCACTGCTGCGCGCGCTGCTTTTGTACCACCTTCAACAACAAGCGCAACCGGCACGTACCCATACCATTTTCTTGTTGGCTTGGTGTATTTCACGTTTGTGATGGCAATTCGCAATATCAATACTCCGGGCCCGGGTTGATTAACAAACTCATAACCGTGGTCGAGTTTTTTATGGATAGCCAATGTGAAATATTCCGTCATTGCGCTTAAGGTGTTTGGGTTGATGCCTTTGTGCGAGTCGTCATCCAGCCAGACTTCGATTGGTGTAAGCAAGATTTTTCTATAAGGGCGCAGCACATGCACGCCTTCATCCTGAGAGTGAAACCAAACCTTTGCCCCGGTTTGTCTATTTTTGTGGAAATCGGGGTAGTCACCCAAAAAACCAGAGTATTCGCCACTGTCTCCTGATAATAGAATGGGTGGGAAGAACATAAATATACCAAATATAAATAACCTGATTCTCACGTATTAATCCTTTTTACTTGTTAATTCCGCTTTTTACTGGGCTTTATCCACTTATAAACATTAAATCCGCCTCGCATCCAGAATGCAAGAATCAGCTTCTGTAACAGGCTGGGTGGCTTCCCTAAGTAATAGGCGAGACCCTCGACGCCTTCGAGGTTATACACACGAAATCTGCGCAAGCAGCGCAAGTCAAATATTTTCTTTAACCAGTTGGGCTGGTTGCGTACGAACTGGATTTTGTCCAGATCAATCAGGGTGAATTCCATCTCTTCGACAGACTCATCCTGCAGATTTGCTAACTCCTTGCCTGGAAGGTTAACAAGAAAGTTGCCTGCATGCGGGTCGCCGTGGCGCATGTTATTCGCATGAATATTGCGGACAATGCCAGCAAGCTTTTCTGCGATCTTTGGAATAATGCTGTTTGCGTTCTGATTGACCGCGGTAATATCCTCGCAAAGCTCGTACACAGACATGGAGGCTTGAACTTTTTCATATAACAGATAGGATTTTGTGCGGTGCTGTTGTCTTTTGCATGTCCAGTGTGCAAGTACTCTTGTGCTGCTCACGCCGATTCTCTCGAAACCGATTGCGCCGTAATAAGCATTGAGAGAATAGTCTTTGAGCAAGCCTGAAATAAACAAATTAAGCGTCCGGCGCCAATTGTAGTGAGTTGAGATCTGCGAGACTTTGAGTATCACTTCTTTATTGACTGCAGGTAGATTGAAAGAATAAAGCGTATTACGTTTGCGTGTATGTTTCTGCAGACGATGTTTGGGTTGTTCATATTGCTCAAACTGCAATTCTTTAATCCAGTTCAATAACGATGCATTATTAGTGTGCCGGGGATGAATAATGTAATTGCCTAACGCATACTTGTATGCCGGTTGCCGTATATTGGAAGGTATATACACAGTCGTGACTAATATTTATTGGAGTGTATGAATATTGACAAGGTTTTAATAATCGGTCCCGCATGGGTGGGTGACATGGTAATGGCGCAATCTTTGTATAAAGCGTTATTGCTGAATTCTACCCCAGCAGAAATTCATGTGGTAGCACCTGCTTGGTCCCGCCCGCTTTTGTCGCGAATGCCGGAGATTAAAAATGTTTTTGAGCTGGATATTGCTCATGGGGAGCTGGGCTTGAAAAAGCGGCTGCGTCTTGGGAGAGAGTTGCGCAAGGAAAAGTATACGCACGCGATTATTCTGCCACGCTCGTTCAAGTCTGCGTTGGTGCCATGGCTGGCCAGGGTTCCGTGCCGAGTCGGTGACAAGGGAGAGTATCGTTATGGACTGTTAACAAAGGTGTTACCTTCGAACAGGGGCAAAGCCGTTCCAAACGTTTGTAATTATCTTCGATACATCGATATTGTTACCGATGTCGCTCAGGTGAAGCGGGAGTACAGTCCAAGTTTAACCGTGGATGTGAGTAATCAGAAGCGTATTCTGGAGTCATACAATATAAAACCAGATTCCCCGATACTCGCCTGCATGGTGGGCGCGGAATATGGGCCGTCCAAGCAATGGCCCGCAGAACATTTTGCGGAACTAATTGATTTGTCAGGCCAGCAGGGTATGCAGATATGTTTGCTCGGGTCGGAAAAAGATATTCCTGCAAGCCAAGAAATTGAACGACTTAGCCGTTGTTCAGTATTCAATTTGTGTGGCAAGACCAGTTTAACTGATGTTATTGACGTGCTGGCTGCCTGCAACGTGGCAGTCAGTAATGATTCAGGTTTAATGCATATTGCCGCAGCGGTCGATGTGCCGGTTGTCGCAATGTATGGTGGAACAACGCCAGCCTACACGCCGCCGCTGCATTCGCAGGCAAAGACGTTCTTTTTAAAGCTCGAATGTAGCCCATGTTGGCAGCGCAGCTGCCAATATGATCATTATCGTTGTTTAAAAGACATTCTGCCGCAAGCGGTATTCAAGGCAGTATTGGCGCGTTTATAGGTGATGTTTGCATCACCTTGCTGATTCGCGTTCAGGGTAATGTGCTAGATGTCTTATAAGAAGTAGTCATGACGTTCCTCCGAAGCACTGAGCGTATTCAGTTTTTCTGGATTGCAGATTAAATCTTCAATGAACCAGTTAGCATGATTGTACAAACAGGTAACGTCGCGACACTCGTTACTTGCATCGAAGGCTTCAATTAAACGCAGCGTATTTTTCTGGGTTTCCTCGAAAGACGCTTCATCATTGTATTCATGTTTTCCACCCAACAGCGCCTGAGGAACGTGACGATACACGGGGCAATTAAAAATTCCCAGTGGACTTAGGATTTGCCGAAAATACTGCATATGGCAGGTACTGGGTTGGTCTACAAAATCCTTGTAGCTGCCGTTTTCCAGTACGCGGAGATTGGTACTTTCTATAATCGAAAATTTGTCGTCTTCCAGAGGTTTTGTCTCGTTAATAGCCAGGCGAATCTTCTCGATAATCGGGCCCAGTTTCTGATCCTGCTGGGTCAGGTTAACTACTTCGGCGTTATTTTCTTCCGCGCGGGTTAAAAAAGGTTTGTAAGAGATGTAATCAAATTGGTACTGCCTGGCACGTTCTGCAGCTTCATAAATTTCATTGGTGTTATCAATGATCTGCATATCATTGGCTTCACAGTCATTCCATACGACGATAAAGCTGTAGCCAATCTGAAACTGATCGTTAATCTTCTTGATGTCCGGAATTTGAGAACAGATCCAGTCCAGCGTGACTTTCTTGCTTACCGGCTTATGCATTGCGCGAAAGGTTTCATTATTGCCGGAATCTAGCGACAGGCGTACCCAGTCACCTTTTTCCAGGACATCGGCAACTTCGGCAATCTTCTGCATACGGCTGCCATTGGTAACCACACCGATCTTGATATTACGTTCTTTCAAGTGGCGAACGATATCAGTGAATCCGGGGTAGGCGGTCGGCTCTCCGCCGCCGATAATAATGACGGTTTTCAGCCCGCGATCAATCAGTGTTGTCAGCGAGTTTTTGAGTTGTTCGTGATCGTAACGAATTCCAGTGTTCAGGATATCCATGTCCACGCAATGATCGCAACGGTAGTTACATGCTGTCGTAACATCGAGATTAATCGACAGAGGCGCGTGGTTAGGAGCCTTTTTTAATATTTCATCGATGGACTTGCCTTTGGCATATGCTTCGCGCCATTCTATTTGCCATTGCACATAATCTTTTAATACATTGATGATCGAAGGCTGTCTCAGCTTGGCTGAAAAGTCATGGATGGGGGATAGTTCTACCTGTTTTTCCTTATGCTCGCCCTGTTTTGTTTGTACATGTAAAGGGGTGGTAATGGAATGCAGATTCGAGCGGAATTTATTTTTGTCCCGAAAATCAATAAGTGGTGAAATCTCCATTAGAACTTCACCTTCTGCCGAATGAATTTTTTCCATCAAGTTGTTTTACCTGCAAGCGTCAATTAATGTATACAAATGTTTTGCACCCAGCATTAGTGCTGTTTCATCACATCCCGTTGCTGCGTCCATGCTGGCAATAAAATCTCGTATCGAGGATTCGAGTGGGTCTATTATGTTCATCATGGAATGCTTCGATTGTAGCTGAATTTGATAGTCGGGTAATACCACGTTTCGGTTTACTTCAAGTCCGTTGATTTCATAACGGGCCGGTTTCGGCATTCCCTGAGAACTAGTGAGGCCAAATTTTGTACGAGTAGTTCCCTTTTTATGTACATAATTGAAATGAATCTGCCATTTTTCCGAATCCTGGTGGTTTTCTTTTATACATCGAATTTCGCTTATATTTCCCTCGCCGACCAGCTGATACAGCATGCTGAGCCCATGAGAAGCCGTGTCTACCAGCATTTCCAGGCCCTTGCTTTGCGGGCAGAGATCCATCGCAAACTGCTGAACCTCAAGAGGAGTAGTGAGTTGGGATGAATACAGTTTATAAAAATCCTGCAGCGTATAGGTCCACTGCGTATTGAGATGAATAATGCGGCCTTTTTCGCAGGCTTCTTCAAGTAGTGGCCGCAAGCTATTCTCGTATTCCATGAGTGTGAATTCCGGTGGAAAGGCGTTCGGCCACCACAAAGGCTTTTCACAAAAAATATGCAAGCCAGCGGAAAGTCCTTGCTGCAAGTACTGTAAATGGGTATCAGGAGGCGAACAGATTGCCAGGGCATCAACCTGGGTATGGTTAAGCAGCTTTTTCACAGACAGGTAGCCAGGCGTATCAATATTATAGTGGTCACGAAGCACTGACAGGGCGTAGCCAAGCGATGTCGGGCTGGTACCCACGATTCCGACGATTTCATTGCCCAGCTCGGAAAATGTCCTGGCAATGAATGGGCCGGTTCCTTGCTTTCGCCTCGCTGCGCCGACGATACCGATTTTATAGGGCATGAATCTGTGACAGTTGAAATGATGTTGTCAGTGTATAGTAATGCGAACAATGGCCAGTGAGTTTATACTGATTTCATTTGAAAGCGACCACGTCTGGCGAGCGTTTATTTAACTGTATCGATAAAAACAATTTTAGCATGCATGGTTTAGTACTGCCGGATGATATAAAGGTTACTGCAACGCTCGGAAGTGGCCGACGGTCCGAGGTTTATCTCGCCACATATAATGATCGCACGGTAATTGTTAAGGCGTATAAATCTGAATATATTGAAAAGTATCGGTCGCAATACAAGGTTGATATCGGAGAGTTTGAGTTTAATCGAAACAAAGTCGCTTATAACTGCGAAAAGATTTCAATGTACGTGGCTGAGCCCTATCAATTATTGCGCCCTGAGGATGGGTATTCATTAGCGTTGGTGCAGGAATATATAGAGGGCACCTGGTTGCTGGATCTGTTGAAACAGTTGGGGCGGCTGCCAACAGAAATTCTGGAGGCTGGATATCTGATTGTAAAGGAGGCTGCCAAGCTGGACCTGTACGATCTTGATATTAGTCCCGGAAATATTAAGGTGTTGCAGGATCCTTCGGGACTGTGGTATCCAAAGTTGTATGATTTTAATTTAATGCCCCAGTATTTGCAGCCACCCAATCCATTTATGCGTGCTGGTTTCGCGCTGGGGTTGCGGAGCAAAAATCACCGGGATTATCGAAGCCTGAAACAATGGGAAAAACTTGGTCAGCAAGCGGCCAGATAGAAGATGACGATGAAAAATTCTCAAGCAGAAGATTTGCCGCAATGGCTTTGGCTGTGGTTGCCGCTAGCAGTGGCATTGTTTCCATACATACTAAGAATAATTAATCCCGACACAGACAGCTTTGTGTTTGGTGAGCGTGGAATCATTGAAAATATAACGGTACTCATGCTGTTGGCAGCCATCGTAATCGGATTTAAGGCGTTGTTGAAATTTAAATCATTTCAATTTTCAGTATTCAAAATCTGGCTGGTTATTTTGATGCTGGGTTGTTTTTATTATGCCGGAGAAGAGCTGAGTTGGGGGCAACACCTAATAGGTTGGGAGACACCTGACGGCTGGAAAGACGTTAACGATCAGGGAGAGACCAATTTACATAATACCAGTGCATTGCTGGATCAATTTCCGCGAACCATGTTGACACTTGCCGCTGTTGTAGGCGGGATTCTTGTTCCGTTGTTTTTTATAATGCGCGGCATTCATTTGGATAAGAAGAGTTTTTCTTACTGGTTATGGCCTACGTATGTGAATATTCCAACCTGCTTGCTGGCCATTGGCGTTAGCTTGCATGAAAAGTCATATAAATTATTCGACAGCGAGGTTCCTTATCTGTTGGACATTCGGGCAGGGGAATTAAAGGAATGTATGCTGGCAATATTTCTGCTGATGTATATCGCTTCGTTTTACAAGCGAATGATTTCGGTTCGGGGTGACTAATTCAGTTCAGTTATTCTGGTAGTCTTGATACTGTTTTTCTTCAGTCAGGGTTGATCCGGTTCGCAGATTAATTTTTTTCTTGATGTCTGCGCGTGTATCGTTTTTATAATAAACTGATCTCGCAAGCTCAATAAATTCCTGGTCAAATTCGGCGGCCAATTCCTTTATACGAATCTTGTCTTCAATCTCCCATAGAGTTTTGTTGATCTGTTTTAGCTGGTCATGTAGATCAGCAATGTCTACCGAGGCATCTTTTGATGTTTGCCAGATTTTTTCAAGTTCATTCAGCTCACGGTTAACATTAGCCAGTTTTGAATCGTCAGTAAATTTTTCTTGTTTTATTTTTAGAATGGTAATTTTATCTATTAATTCACCAACTGAGGTGGGTACAAGGGGTTGCTGCAAAAGAGGCTCCTTATTTAAGGGTTTTTTTCATTATTTGGTCAAGCTTTAGTATAACGTCTTTTGGCGTGATTAGATTCATTACGCCTTTTTCCTCAATCTTGGTACCCCACTTAAGTTCCTCCGGTTCCTTTTGAAATATCAATCTTGCAGCTTCCGGGTATTTGTCTACACACCATTGCTGGCTAAGGTAGGGGCCACTACGTCTGAAATTACTTGCTGCATGCAAGCCGATTACTGGTGTATTTACACAGGTTGCAATATGGGCGGGGCCTGAATCAGGTGTTACCAGAACATCGACTCGTTTTAAAACCGCCAGCAGTTTCTTGAGGGTATCCTTGCCAATTAAATTTATTGGGGCATGATCGATAAGCGATGATATTTTTTCACCGTACTCTTTTTCAGTGGCACTGTTGCCGCCAAGCAACACGGTTTGCATCTGGTAGTTTGCATGGGCATATTGCGCGACTTCTGCGTAAGCCTCTGCTTGCCAATTTCGCAAAGGGTGGCTTGAACATGGGCTGATCGCCAGTGTGGGTGAATTTCCGTCAATATGAGTTGCTGCAAACTGTTCGGCATCCTTTGGGATTGGCAGACTCCAGTCTAGGGATTTATGTGCGATTCCCAGGCGCTCTATAAATCGAAAAAAAGAATCCAGTACATGTTCCTGTGCGAAATCTATTCGTTCGTTAATTACCAGACCGTGCAGGTCTTTCGATCGCTTCGCATCGTATCCGATTTTTCGATTGGCACGCAGCAACGCGGTAAGGATGTTTGCACGCAGTGATACCTGTGCAGCCAATACAGCTTGAAACTTGCGTCCCTGCGTCTGTCGCAGCACATGGATGAACGCGCTAATTCCCCCGGACTTGTCGAACTGGATGAATTCCACACCGGGCAAATCACCCACCAGCTTGAATTCTGTTTTGCCGATAATCCAGGTTATTTTGATATTCGGACTGAATCGCTGAATACTATGTATGATGGGAATCATATGGGTAACATCGCCAATAGCAGATAGTCGGACGATGCAAATCGAATCGACCTGCTGGCATTTTTGACTGGAATTCATCGCCGGGTTGAACCTGATCTACATGCAGAATTCATTACGATTGCGTGAGCTGAAGCAGAACAGACGCTTGATTTGGGTGTGTGATGACGCGCCATCGTTATTTCAGTCCGGGTGGTTCGAGCAGAGTCTCGGGGTTGATTCAAATTCATCGGTGAATGCGTATAAAGGTCGACAAGGCGTTCAGCGATTTGAGGTCGAAAATCAAAGTTTTGTGTTGCGCCACTATTACCGAGGCGGTGTACCTGCACATTTTACTAAAGATCGATTCTTTTTTCGCGCTTGGCACGCGTCTCGCTCTTATCGTGAAATTTGTCTCCTTCTGGAAATGAACCAGGCGAGGCTGCCTGTTCCTATTCCTGTTGCTGCTCAGTGTGACGTTCATGGATTGTTTTATTCAGCAGATATCATTATGCGGGAACTGAAAAGTACTTCATCGTTGGCCGATATTCTGCAAGATCGAACAATAACAAGTGAAGAATGGAGTGAGATTGGCGCGACCATAAAGCGATTTCATTTGCTGGGGTTTCAGCATGTCGATCTGAATGCCCGCAATATCTTAATTGACCACGAAGGTAACGTGTATTTGATCGATTTTGATCGATGTGTTCGTCGACCTTATGCAAAAAGTTGGGCATCTTCCGGATTAAAACGATTGAAGCGATCCCTGGTTAAAATCAAGCATAACCATTCCACTGTGCATTTCCATGAGGATGTCGATTTCGACAGGCTAATAGCGGGTTATGATAAGTGATGCTGCATGAATTCACCCAGCGCCTGCGTGTATTTTTCAAGAATTTTTTGCTTCCTTTCCACGTATTGTCTTGCATTCTTTTGCATGCTGGTTCGAGTTTTCTCGTCATTATTTAGTTTTTCGACCTGATTGAAAAGGTCTCTGGCAGTTTCTACCACTACCACTCCTTTGCAATCTTGCAGTTCATTCACTATCTGCGAAAAGTTCTGGTGATGATGGCCAATCAAGGTGCAGCGGCCCAGCCGCGCAGGTTCAAGGATGTTATGCCCGCCTATAGGAACGAGGGAGCCGCCAATAAATACTATTGTTGCATTTTTCATAAACGGAGCCAGTTCGCCCAGGGTGTCGATTATATACACTTGACGACTGCGAGCGTTCGCGGGACGCATGGAGTGCAGTACATATTCCATGCCAGCATTTTTTACAAGTTTGCATACTTCATTGGCGCGTTTTGGATGTCGAATTGCGATAACCAGACCCAGTCCAAGGTCCTGATGTTTCTTCCATTCATGAATGATTTGCTCTTCTTCATTTGCGTGAGTCGATGCGCATAATAAATAAGAAAACGAGAGTGGACTGGAAGCATTCACTAATGTGACTGCAGGCATGGCAAATTTCAGATTGTCTAGAACTTCGATTTTGTTTTTTGCGGCTCCCAGTTTCTCAAAGTTTATGGCGTTCAGTTTGCTGCTTGCAAATATTCTTGCTGTATTGGCCAATACGCGCTGGTAATTCTTACGCAAAAACATTGGTGCATTGAGGGTCTTGCTTCCGACCCTGCCATTTACGATTGCTACCGGTATGGATTGTCGCTGTACTTCTAAAAGGAGTGCCGGCCACAATTCGGTTTCAAATAGCAACAGGAGAGATGGAGAGTAAGTCGCCAGTAATCTTTTTGCAAAATATTTAAAATCCAATGGTAGGAAAATTGCAGTGATGCTTTGCAGGCCTGAATTTCGCAAGGTTTCATGCCCGGTTATTGTGTTAGTGCTGATAAGCAGCATTTTTCCCTGTGATACGAGTGCGTTGAATAGAGGTAAGGCGGTATTTATTTCTCCCACCGAAGCGCAGTGACACCAAATGGTTTCGCTAGATTGATCCCGGGGTGAAAAAATACCCAGGCGCTGACGCCAATAGCGAAGGTTGCGATATTTTAATGCCACCGCAGAGGTAAACAGAAATGCTGCAGGAAACAGAATCCAGGTAAGGATTCGGTAGCTGGTAGTGGGGTGAGCGAATTGTTGGGGCATTGCAGTACTTTAGACAAACATTATGCCTGCAGGCAAGAAGAGGTGGAATTCTGCAAAGAATTGGCAGATAAATGCAGAATATCTTAGTATTTAAGGCGTGAATTTATCGCAGTGTGGTCAAACGTAGCGCCACCACCAATGGGTCAAATGCCAGATTTATTTCAACCAGTCGTCTATCCGCAATAGATCTTCTGAGTTTAGTAACCCTGCAGATTGTTTGAGGCGCAGGGTATCTAGCAGATAGTCATAACGCGAACGGGAAAAATCCCGTTGCGCCTCAAACACATTTCGCAACGCCAGAAGAACATCAACCGATGTCCGGGTGCCTACATCAAAGCCTGCTTCAGTTGATTCAGCGGCCGTTTCGGCCGATTCAAGTGCTCTTTCAAAGGCCTTAACCCGGCTGATTCCAGCAACCACATTGTGGTATGCGTCACGCGTATCACGAATGGTTTCACGTCTAATGCGTTCATGTGATTCCAGCGCGGACTGATATTGGTAGCGACTTTGTTTTGTCTCGTAATACGGTCGTCCACCTTGAAAGATTGGAAAATTTAATTCCACGCCTATGCGAGAGTCTTCGGCTGTGCGAGAACCTGACAATCCGCCAGTATCATCATCGTTATAGCTGGCCACAATATCAAATGTAGGTAAATGTTGTGATCGATCGAGCTCGATTTCCTGTTTCGCAATTTTTGTATCGTACTCATTAATGAGTAGGGCAAGATTCTGATTCAGCGAAGTGTCAATCCAGTCATGGACATCGTCCGGGTCAGGACGAATTAATTGAATTTTGTCAGTCAGGATGGCAAGGGTTTCGATACGTTCCTCGGTAATTACAGCCAGTGCATCTCGAGCAAGCTCAAGAGCAATCTCTGCATCGATTTCCCTGGCAATAGCACGATCGTAAGAAGCCTGCGCTTCTTTAACATCGGTAATCGGAACCAATCCTACCTCGAATCGTTTCTCTGCCTGCTCCTTTTGCCGGTTGACAGCATTTTTTTGTGCATTTGCATATTTTAGCTCGTCTTCCGCTGCCAGCACATTAAAGTAGGCATCCGCTACACGAATGATTAAATCCTGTTTGGAAGAATCCAGTTCTACCTGTGCTTTTGCTACCTCATTTTTTGCCTGCCGTAATTGCACATAAAAGCTGTGATTGTATAAGGGCTGACTGAGTTGCAGTGAATATCCATGGGAGTTGAAATCCACGTCCCCGCTACCAACACCCAGCGTTTGTCCCTCAGTTTTGACGTTGTTCCAGGAAGACTCTGCAGAAAGGCTGATCTGCGGCAACAAGGAAGCACGTGCTATCGGTCTTGCCTGGATCGATGCATTGAAATTTGCTTCGGCTTCCCGAATTTCGGCGTCCTTGCTTTTGGCGATTTGATAAACATCGATAAGTCCCTCTGCACTTGTGTTGTGTGCGAAGGCATACAAAAGAAAGAAAATGAATGTTATTAGTGGTTTGCCTGACTTAAACATGACCTTATCTGGTTAACGGCTATTCAACCGTGTGTATCGAGGTTTGTCTAGTTATCGGAAGAAGTGAAATTTTATTTAGAGTACTGTAAATCAATACGTTAGCATAGAGTGATCGATCTCTTTCGCCCATGCATCGATGCCACCCGTCAGGTTAATGACATCAGAAAAGCGGTTATTGGCCAGGTACATCGCAACAGATCGGCTGCGGATCCCATGGTGGCAAATGACAATGGTTTCCCGGTCAGGGTCCAGTTCATTGATGGCTGTCGGTATCTGGCGCATGGGGACGAGTAATGAATTCTCCAGATGGCATTTTTCATATTCCCATGACTCGCGTACATCGAGTAGCAGTGGCTCCGACTGCCTGGTTTGAAGATGGGCCTGCAACTCCTGGGCGGTCATCTCGCGGTAATTCAAAATGAGAAAGCCTTTTCCTTGGACACTCCAATTAACGCAGGTATCTCAGTCTCAAATATGACTTGTTCATGATATTCATTTTCGGTCACGCGCGTCATCAGTGTTGCAGACATGACCGGGCGTTCGCCAACAATGATAAACAGACGTCCGTTCGGTCGCAGGTGGTTGGCAAATTCAGGGAAATAAACTGGCGAAGAGGCCGTGACTGCGATGACATCAAACAATTCGAGTGAATCGAGCTGATCAAAAATATCACCCGTTAAGAACTCAATGTTACTCAATTTGCTGATTTCACAGTGTTGTCTGGCGCAATCAGACAGGTCCGGGTAATACTCGCTGCTGGTAATCTGCTGCGCCATATTTGCAAGACATGCCGTTACAAATCCACTGCCGCTTCCAACCTCCAGTACCTGATCGGTGGGCGTAATTTCCAACGCTTGCAGCATGCGTGCCTCGACCTTTGGAGACATCATTACCTGACCATGTTCAAGTGGAATCTCAAGATCCGCGAAAGCGAGTTCCCTGTGCTTCTCGGGCACAAACAATTCTCTTGGTACCGACTCGATTACATCCAGTACGTGCAAATCCAGTACATCCCATGGCCGAATTTGTTGCTCAATCATGTTGAATCTGGCTTGTTCAATATCCACGGTTGCAGTTGCCTTGCTGAAAAATCGCTACTCTACGTTGCTTTTTGTGAAAATGGCAAGGATTATCAAAAGTTTCAGGGACATATGGATAAAAATCGGCCATATAATAAGTATTGCAAAGTGCTCAGTTGCGGTTATAGTCAAATTTAACCGTCCAATTCAAGAATTCGTTCCCTGTAACCTCTATTCGGTATCTATATGAGTGCAAGTAAGCTGGATTTGATCGCCAAGACAAGCAAGCTCGGCGAAGAAGTGACAAAACCGTTTCCACGATCAACCAAGGTATACATTCGCGGTACGCGGCCAGACGTAAACGTCGGAATGCGTGAAGTCGAGTGTAGTCACACACCAACCAGCTTTGGGGAAGAAAGTAATCCACCGATTCCTGTATATGACACGTCGGGGCCGTTGACTGATCCTGAAGCAAATATTGATCTGACAGTCGGGCTGCCTTCTATTCGAGAATCCTGGTTCCAATCCCGAGACGATACCGAACAGTTATCTGGGCCTTCGTCTGAATTCGGCCAGATGCGTGCGAAGGACGCAAAGACTGAACACTTGCGTTTTGCTTGTAACCATACGCCCAGGCGTGCGAAAGCAAATGTCAATGTCACTCAAATGCATTATGCAAAAAATGGAATCGTAACGCCGGAGATGGAATACGTTGCAATTCGTGAATCCTTGCAATTGCAGGAACTACGTAAAGACCAGCGGTATGAGAGATTATTACGCCAGCATGCGGGAGAGTCATTCGGAGCCGCTTTACCGGCTGAAATCACTCCGGAATTTGTTCGGCAGGAAGTTGCCAGTGGGCGGGCTATTATTCCCAGTAATATTAATCACCCTGAATCGGAACCAATGATTATTGGTCGAAACTTTCTGGTAAAGGTCAATACGAACATCGGAAATTCCGCAGTTACTTCTTCGGTTGTAGAGGAGGTAGAGAAAATGGCCTGGGCGGTGCGCTGGGGCAGTGACACAATTATGGATCTCAGCACCGGCAAGCACATCCATGAAACACGCGAATGGATTTTACGAAATAGTCCTATACCGGTAGGTACTGTGCCAATTTACCAGGCACTGGAAAAAGTAGATGGCAAGGCCGAAGATCTGACCTGGGAAATATTCCGTGACACCCTCGTTGAACAGGCAGAACAAGGTGTTGATTACTTCACTATTCATGCCGGTGTGCGCTTGCCATTTGTACCCCTTACCGCTAACCGCTTGACCGGGATTGTTTCGCGGGGTGGCTCGATAATGGCAAAGTGGTGTCTCGCACATCATGAAGAAAGCTTTTTGTATACACATTTTGAAGATATTTGCGAGATCATGAAATCGTATGATGTTGCCTTTTCTCTGGGTGATGGATTGCGCCCAGGCTGCATCGCTGATGCCAATGATGAGGCCCAGTTTGCGGAGCTGAAAACATTGGGTGAGTTAACCAAGATTGCATGGAAACATGATGTTCAGGTAATGATTGAAGGGCCGGGACATGTACCCATGCAGATGATCAAGGAAAATATGGAAAAGGAGTTGCAGGAATGCTATGAGGCTCCGTTCTATACGCTTGGTCCATTAACAACTGATATTGCCCCTGCATACGATCACATCACTTCGGCAATCGGTGCAGCACAAATTGGCTGGTATGGCACGGCGATGTTATGTTACGTCACTCCAAAAGAGCATCTGGGTCTGCCGGACCGTGAAGATGTTCGTGATGGAATTATTACCTACAAGATAGCAGCACACGCTGCGGATCTGGCGAAAGGACATCCGGGTGCACAGCTACGCGATAATGCGCTTTCAAAAGCGCGTTTCGAGTTTCGCTGGGAAGACCAGTTTAACCTGAGTCTTGATCCTGAACGTGCGCGTGAATTTCATGATCAGACATTACCGCAGGACTCTGCAAAAGTAGCACACTTTTGTTCCATGTGCGGACCACATTTTTGCTCCATGAAGATAACGCAGGACGTTCGTGAGTATGCACAGAAGAAGGGCATCGGTAATATAAAAGTCGCGATTGAATCCGGGATGCAGGAAAAATCTGAACAATTTAAACAGGCTGGTTCTGAAATATATAAAGCGGTCTAATCTATTCGTTTTTTAGTCGATCCCTTGGTTCCAGTATGGCTGGTTCTTCAAAAAAAGTTATATATGCTGCGTTAATTGGTAACGCTGCAATCGCTGTAGCCAAATTTTTCATGTCTGCCATCACCGGCAGTTCCGCCATGTTTTCCGAGGGGATACACTCGGTTGTCGATACCGGTAACCAGGTATTACTTCTCTTCGGACTAAAGCAGGCAAAGAAACCGCCCGATGAAAAATATCCGTTTGGCCATGGCAAGGAAGTCTATTTCTGGAGTTTTGTTGTCGCAATACTTATTTTTGCGGTTGGCGCTGGTATTTCTATGTATAAAGGAGTTCAGTATATTCAGCAACCGCACGTCATCACGAATCCAATCCTGAATTATATAGTGCTTGGAATAGCGATGGTGATTGAGGGGGTGGTTTTTTCTATTGCAATTAAGGAATTTAATAAAGCTAAAGGCACGCATAGTTATCTGGAAGCTATTCAGCAAGGGAAAGATCCCATGTTGTTTGTAGTCTTGCTGGAAGACGCAGCTGCTATGCTGGGCTTAATGGTTGCCATGGTTGGAATCGCAATCAGTCAACTCACGGGCAATTATAAGTTTGATGGTGTTGCCTCGGTAATTATTGGCCTCATTCTTGCGATAGTAGCGATATTGCTGGCAGTTGAAACCAAGGGGCTGTTAATCGGAGAAAGTGCCAATAAAAAAGTCGTGGATGGGATCTGTGACATATTGATTCAGACGCGTGGTGTGGACAAAGTAAATGAAGTGTTGACGATGCATATGGGTCCTGATTATATACTCGTGAACTTAAGTGTTGAGTTCTCTGATCATATTCGAACTGGCCAGATGGAGCTGCTCATCTCTCAAATCGACCAGGAAATCAAGAATAAATTCAAGTACGTAAAACGGATTTTTATTGAGGCGGAGACCAAACGGTAAAGTTTTATTGATTTCGGTGTGATCTTCATCACATATTTTTATTTTAGCGTTTAAACCTCACAAAATTTAGCTCAAGTGTTCTTTATGGCTGTCGATACAGTTACTGCATGCGTATGCCTGCGATAAACAGACAGAGCCAGGAGAATCCATGTCTACGGAAAAAGACAAACTCAATCATGTTTCAAATTTGGAATCCGAAGAGGAAAAGCTGCCAAATTCCTTAGATCCTAATGCGCGTCCTCATGGCGAGGAGGCACGAGAAGAGCTATTTAAGCAAAATATTATAATGGACGTAGATGAGCGTCCGGAAGGTAAAGAACAACAAAAGGTAGGGGAGGATAAATCCGAGATTAGGCAAACAGAGGAGTTGGCTAATAAAGCTGACATAAAAAGCGATGATAATCCCTCCATTGATGTGACTGCTGCTTCTGTTGAGCCGCTTGAAAGCAATGAAAACGAATCTGTAATCTTGGATGGTAAAGAGTTGCCATTAGGCGGCGCGAATAATGCAGGCCTATTTATACAATCACCAGATATATCAGTACAAGCATCAGATGAATCAGTGCAAGCTCAAAGTAATATAGAGCAGGATGGTAATTTGTCCAGCCCTTATGAGCGAATTGATGTAAGTCAGCAGATTGAGGAAGCATTGGCATTATTTGATGAGAATGATAGTGCTGATAATGATAATTCCCCGGAAATCTCTAACGACCCGGACACCAATCAAGCGCCAATAGCCTCTGACTCTAATGCGACAACAAATGAAGATAATATATTCGCTGGGCAACTGATTGCGACCGATCCAGATGCAGCCGATACCCTAACTTATAGTTTATTTTCTTCCCCTTCTGAAGGTTCAGTTGTTATTAATTCTAATGGGTCATATGACTTCAATCCTGGCAACGATTTTAATGATCTGGCAGTTGGAGAATTTAGAGAAGTAACATTTACTTATCAGGTAGAAGATGACAGTGGGGCAACTGATACCTCAGATGTAACGATTCGCGTTACAGGTTCAAATGATGGGCCTCTCGCTGTAGCGGATTTGGCTACTACTAATGAAAACATCAGTGCATTAATTGATGTGTTAGGCAATGACTCTGATCCGGATAATAATGATTCGCTCAATGTAATCAATGCAACAATTACTACCGGCAATGGAAGTGTTGGCATTTTTAATGACTCAGTGCTTTATATACCTCACCCTTCTTACAATTCTTTAGGGGAGGGCGAGCAAACAACAGTCGAAATTGAATACACCATTCAAGATTCCCAGGGCGCTCTGAGCACGGCAACCGCTGCGGTAACTATTGTTGGAAGTAATGATGGAGTTCAGTTGGTGCAAGATAGTGACAATACCGCCAATGAAATTAGTGAATCGGCGAGTGTGGGCGATGTGGTGGGCGTGACGGCGTTTGCCGAGGATGCCGACCTGGGTGACAGTGTAACTTATAGTTTAAGCAACAATCCTGGCGGTGCGTTTGCGATCGATGCGGACACGGGTGAGGTGACGGTTGCGAATCCGAGTGCACTGGATTTTGAAGATGCGCAAACCATGCGAGTCGAAGTGACGGCGAGATCGACTGATGGTTCATCTTCATCAGAAACATTTGATATAAATGTGACCAATGTTAATGAAGCGCCTGATGGAATTAACTTATCGAATGCGTCTATTGCGGAGAACACGGACGGGGGTGTGGTTGGCGCCTTGTCGACATCCGATGTAGATGTGAGCGACAGTCACAGCTATGTCGTGAATGATACACGCTTTGAAGTAGCCGATGATGGTGCTGGCAATATGCAGCTCAAGCTCAAAGACGGCGAGAGTCTGGATCATGAAACAGCGGATGCCATCAATGTGACTGTCACGTCGACAGATGCCGGTGGCTTATCAACCTCGCAAGAATTTAGTATTAATGTTTATGATGTAAATGATGCTCCGGTTGCCATAAATGATGTGATCGAAAGCACGAGTTATGCAAATGCAGAGTTATTAGGTCATTATACATTTGATGAAAGCCTAACGGATGATGTGTCTGGAGATAACGATGGCGCCATAGTAAATGGTGTCAGTCAAAATAGCGATGGCGTCATTGGAAACAGCGCAAGCTACAGCAGCAGTCGATCTC
>CAJIBE010000099.1_pt1 | contig 47036 bp, 43 predicted proteins | sample 9199301 | NCBI WGS metagenome assembly CAJIBE01 (sample SAMEA7708291, study PRJEB35096) | sediment metagenome | biome: marine neritic benthic zone biome [ENVO:01000025]; feature: sediment [ENVO:00002007]; material: shallow marine sediment [ENVO:03000034] sea grass bed [ENVO_01000059] ... | reverse complement strand
CCAAAAGCGGACACTTATTTGCTCCCAGCATACAAAAAAGGGGCCTTATTTAAAGGCCCCTGTTGCTGCTTAGGTAGAGAAATGAGACAAACTCTACTTACCCATCTGAAGTTACCACTATAGGCTCTTCAATAATTGCAATTTTATGACGGATCGATGTCAATTAAATTGCTACCATTCCTTTTACATACTTTGCCGTTTTGGAAGTAGGTAGCCTTTCTGGAGATCTTATTCAGCTCCCTGCAAAGACGCTTGAAGCTATACCACTGCTTATATGACATTTCTTCTTTTGTTAACGCGTTGTTTTCAAACTTATCGTTTTTGATGTCATAGAATTCCAGATTGTGCTGCTTTTCATAAATACCTGTGGTCTGATTGAGACACTCGGCATCTAACAGTGGGTCGTCTCCGCTTGGAACAAAGCTGTCTTTGCAAACAAAAGCACCTGCTACTATTTTAGGTTTAGCGATTAAGCGAAAACGCTTATCAGCAACAACACGCCCATCATTAGGACTTGGACCTGCAGAAATTCCGCCTACTGAAGCTTGGGTATTATAACCTTCTGCCACATTGTAACGACGCCAACCGTATCGACCTAACAGTGCTGGTACCGCACTGATGGATTCTCTGCGAGTTTTTCTTGGTTGCTTAATACCAGCAATATGGGTAACAGTCGCAAGTACATCAGTTGTTGTTACCAGTGCATCTGAAATACGGCCTGGTTTACGTATATGTGGACCAGCAATGATATAAGGCACTTCTACACCATTACGGTAAAGTGTGCCTTTACTACGAGTCGAATCAAAAGGTGCTTCTACGACATTAAAAAATGGGGCTCCACCTTGAGTGCCGTTGTCACCTATAAACATAACGTAGGTATTACTTAGATCAACATTTTCTAACAAACGACCAATTTGTAGATCCATATAAGCAATTTTACTTTTGAAAGCTGCTATTGCTCGCGCTCCGCCAGGTGCGCCGGAAACAGTGCCAGCATCTGGATAGCTACCGCCATAAGCAGCTTCAACATCATCAATCACACTCTCATAACCATCTGCATCAGTCAGCGTGCGCCAATCAGTGACTGGACCAAATGGATTGTTAAGGGTATCAGTAGGCGCAGGTTCGTTTGGCCCTGGTGCTACCTGGTAGCCATCAGATAACGGTGGTCTTGGTGGAAATGTAGGACTAAATATCCAATGGGGCGCGGCAAAATCTAATGCCATGTAAAAAGGCTTATCATTCTGCGATTTATTTTTATTAATAAAATCGATTGCACGCGAAACAAAGAAACTGGCAGCAAATTCGTTGGTTGTCACGGTTCGATTAACACGTGTACCACTTTCATCTGAAGAATATAATAAATCATAATCTCCACCCCTCTCTGAATCAGTACCACCATGATTTGGAATTGTACCTTCAGAAAAACCAATAAAATGATCAAACCCAGAGGCTACAATGTCAGCCGTAGCATCTGCGAGGACTACATCAGGATTATTAGGAACAGATGGTTGAGTCTCATGCCATTTACCCAACTTAATGGTTTCATAGCCGGCTTTTTTCATCAGCTTTTGGATTAGATTTTTATTGTTAGGATTAATCATGGTAGGTGGATATTCAACGCCTTCGAATGGACCCGCAGCACCAATTCGCGGAGTAAATTGACCAACCACACGTCCCATTCCGGTAGTAGATGGTAGTAAACCGGTTGTTCTCGTTCCTCGCGTTACCGAACATGTTGGCATAGCCCAACCATTTTTGAATATCACTCCCTTATCGGCCAGCTTACCTAAACTAGGAACAGGTGCATTAGTTGGTCCATCTTCCATCGTAGGATTAAGTAGCGAAAACGAGTCCTTGCCGTAATCATCAGCGAGGATAACGATAATGTTTGGTTTCTTACCTTTATTATGTTTCCCGTATCCTTTGTCCCCGTATCCATAACCTGCAAGAGTTGCACTCGGAATAGCGAGCAAAAAAGACACCAGCACTCCAAGGAGTACCGAAGATGTGTGTAGTCTCATGTTTCTCTCCTAAGGCTATTAATTGCCTTTATTAATGTAAAATTTAGGAGAGTGTGCTTGTTAGCAACCCTTGAGTAAATATAGTTAATAAAATATGAACTTGATCACATTTAATAAATGTACTTTTAAACAGTGAGCTAGTAACTTCCTAGTAGCTGTATCGAGTTAAACAAAACTTGTACGTTTCAATAGGGTAGGAAATTTTAGAGAACGGAATAATTTAGTAAGGTATTTATGAGCGTCCGCTATGGGTCGTTAGTAGACACTGATAGGTGTCCAAAACCGAGAATCACACATTGAAAAAATTCATGTCCGCTTTCGGCCAAAAGCGGTCATAATAATATTTCTAATAAATACTAATGTGAAGATTCTAACCATTGACAATGAATGTCTACAATATGTTTTGCTAGACTCTCTGCATCATGTTCGCTCAGTGCGTTGATTTTTTCGCCACAATTGTCGTGGTATTGGTCCAATAGTTCCTGCAATTGTTCTTTAATGGTCTCTGGTACATCATTTGACGGCGAAAGGTGAATTAGATGTTGGCAAATAGCAGCTTGTAGCCTTGCATGGGTGTCGCCAGGCTCTACTAAATCAAACAGTGCTGCCTTAAATTTTTCAAGTCCATAATGAAGTGACATTATTTTATCCTCATTACTTGTAATAAAAGATTAATAAAAAATTATCATCATTAAATTAGTTTTCATTTTGCTTAGCTTAATCTCTAAACTTGAGAATTCCTTATATAAAGAAAAAGACTGATTGGGAGATAGCAAGACCATATTGATATTAGTCAATTAAATCAAGAAGAATTATGAATGTCTGCTAATGGCCAAAAGCGGTCATTCAATATCCGACAAATTTTATACTTAGAATATATATGGCTCACTTTGTTTTTATTATTTAGGAAAATACTTCATTAAAAGCAACGCAAACGAGTAGTGTTTTAGACAAATTTATCGTTTTCATACAAATTCTCCTTTTTTTATTTAAATATTCCACAACTAAATCTCTTGTATTCGTACTATTTAAGTTAAGCAACGTTAAACATTTATATCGACACACTTACGTTGTTTCTGGTAAATCGCTAATTTTTTCCAAGCGCTTTTCTTCTTTCTGCTTGCTATGCACAATTTTATACAAGGCGGGTAGGACTATTAACGTAAGTATTGTTGAGGAAATAATTCCTCCAATAACAACCGTTGCCAATGGGCGCTGCACTTCAGAACCAATCCCGGTATTTAATGCCATTGGCACGAATCCCAGTGAGGCAACAAGTGCAGTCATGAGTACGGGACGTAATCGGGTCAATGCGCCGTTGAGGATAGCTTCATCCAGCGATTGACCATGTGCACGTAAATCACGAATAAAAGACACCATAACCAGTCCATTAAGCACTGCTACACCAGAGAGTGCAATGAACCCAACGGCTGCCGATATAGAAAATGGAATATCGCGAAGTAATAAGGCGGCAATACCACCCGTTAAGGCTAAAGGCACCCCAGAAAATATAATACCGGCATCTCGAACTGAACCTAATGCAACAACTAAGATGACAAGAATGATGAATAACGTCGCAGGCACTACGATAGAGAGTCGGTTAACAGCAGACTGTAAATGTTTAAATGTCCCGCCATATTCAATCCAGTAGCCTGGTGGAATATCTATCTCTTCAGACACAGCTTGCTGTGCCTCACTAACAAATGAGCCAAGATCACGTCCACGTACATTTGCTGTAACAACAACTCGACGTTTACTATTTTCCCGGTTGATTTGATTGTATCCACTATCTAGGCCAATTGTGACCAATTCACCTAATGGCACATAATTGCCTAAAGTTAACGGTACTGGAAGGTTTTTGAGTAAATCGGGATTGGTCCGAATTAACTCTGGGAGTCTTACGACAATATCAGCGCGTTGATCACCTTCATATACTTGGCCAACAACTGTGCCTCCCTGTGATGTGGCAATAAGCTCTTGTAATTGATGAATTGACACATCATATCTTGCTAATGCTTCACGAATTGGGTTGATCGTCAATACAGGAAGCCCCGTTGCTTGTTCGACAGCAATATCTGAAGCACCGTCTATATTTTTAATTGCTTTTTCAATTTCATCGCCCAGTTCAATGAGCTGATCAAAATCATCACCAAACACTTTAATAGCAAGTTCTGCACGTACACCAGAAATCAATTCATTAAACCGCATTTGAATCGGCTGTAAAAATTCATAACGATTTCCTGGGATAGGTGTGACTAATTCTTCAAGTTCTTCGACTACTTGCGACTTAGGTTTATTCGGGTTGGGCCATTCGCTTCGAGGTTTTAAGATAATAAAATTATCGGCAACACTTGGAGGCACTGCATCCGTGGCGACTTCTGCCGTACCAATTTTCGCAAATACCCGTTCAACCTCCGGCATTTTCTTGATTTGATTTTCTAGTTGTTCTTGTAAGCTCACGGCTTGTGTCAATGATGTGCCAGGAATACGTAAGGCATGCATGGCAATATCTCCTTCATCGAGGTTCGGTATAAATTCTGAACCTAGTTGTATTGCGCCTAATACGCTGACACCGATTAAAGCTATCGCACCTAAAATGACTAACCATCGTAATTTAAGTGTAAGTTTGAGCATGGGTTGATAAAGCATGCGTGTAAAAATAATGATTGGATTCTTTTTCTCACGAACTGGTCCACGAAATAAAAGAGCAACACATGCTGGTACAAAAGTAACGGAGAGTATCATCGCGCTGATTAATGCAATGATGACTGTAATAGCCATCGGATGAAACATCTTTCCTTCAATACCCGTCAATGCAAAGATTGGAATATACACAGCAGTAATAATAAATACGCCAAACAGTGCTGGACGAATCACTTCTTTAGTTGCGTCAAATACAATTGCTAGTCTTTCTTTAATGTTGCTCATTTGACTTTCACTGGCGCTACTGAGTCTTCTCATACAATTTTCAACAATGATCACCGCACCATCCACAATTAAACCGAAATCAAGCGCACCCAGACTCATTAAATTAGCACTGACTCCACTTTCAACCATGCCAGTGATTGTCATTAACATTGCGATAGGAATAACAGCTGCTGTTATGAGCGCTGCACGCAAATTGCCAAGAAGTAAGAGCAACACAGCGACTACCAGTAGCGCACCTTCAGCTAAGTTAGTACGTACAGTGACCAGTGTTTTATCCACCAAGTTCATTCGGTTATACACTGCGGTAGCTGTAATCCCTGGAGGTAGACTTACTTTTATATCTTCCAACTTTTCAGCTACTTGACTTGCTACCGTTCGGCTATTCTCGCCGATCAACATAAACACCGTACTCATGACAACCTCGCGGCCATTTTGAGTGGCTGCACCACTCCTTAATTCTTGACCTATTTCAACAGTTGCGACATCTCGTATTCGTAATGGAACTCCATTTGATGATTGAATAAGAATATTTTCTAACGCTTCGATTTCATTGGCTTGTCCAGGCACGCGCATTAGCCACTGGGCACCATTGTGCTCAATAAAGCCAGCACCTCGATTAGTATTGTTTTGTTCAATGGCTTTTAAGACATCACGATAGGTAAGGTCGAATGCAAGCAGCTTTGCTGGATCAGGTGCAACTAATATTTCTTTTTTAAAGCCTCCAATAGGATTCACTTCCACTACACCAGGGACACGAAGTAGCTGGGGTCGAATGATCCAATCATGAACCGTGCGTAAATCCGTCGGTGTAATCAATGACCCATCATCATCTTTTGCACCGGGTTCAGCATCGACCGTAAACATGAATATTTCACCTAAGCCTGTTGCGATTGGCCCTAATATCGGTTCAAGTGAGGAAGGTAATTCACTTTTGGTTGATATCAAGCGTTCACTGACTAGCTGACGCGCAAAATATATATCTGTGCCTTCTTCAAAAACGACAACGACTTGAGATAGGCCATAACGTGATGTTGATCGTGTATACGATAGTTTGGGTAACCCAGACATGGCGCTTTCAACAGGGAACGTCACACGCTGTTCGACTTCAAGTGGGGTATAACCCGGTGCTTCTGTATTGATAACCACTTGGACATTTGTGATATCAGGAACTGCATCAATGGGTAATTTTGTAAAATTCCAAATACCTAAACCAATTAGCAATAGCACAAATAAGAATACGATGCCTCTTCGCTCAATTGAAAATCTTAAAATATAATTCAACATATAATTTCCTTAATGATCGTGAGAGGCACCTGATTTTTCGATATCTGCTTTTACAAGATAACTGTTATGACTAACATAATGAGTGCCAGGCTCTAAGCCTCCTAAAATTTCCACCCACTCATCATCTTGTCGTCCTAACTCCAACATACGCACTTCATATTCATCACCAATTTGTGCATAAACAACGGTGAAATCACGAAAACTTTGCAAGCCTGAACGTTTTACTGCTAAGGGTACGGTGTATTCAGCCACTTTGACGTGACCAGTAATGTGTGTACCAGGTAGTAATAAGCCATCAGTATTAGTTAACTCAACACGAGCGGTTACCGACTGGTTTGCATCAGCCATAATATTGATAAAAGAAATTTCACCTTGATAAGATTGACCGCCCATTGAAGGTGTGACAGTAACATGAGCGCCTTTTTTAATGCGTTCGCGCTCTGATGGGAAAATATGTAAGCTTGCCCATACGTTCGATGTATCCATAATGGTAAACAGTCGTCTTCCATTGGTTTGTTCTTTAACGTTTGCGATCTGTTCAGTGATGACCCCATTAATTGGAGCACGAATGTTGTAGGTGTTTAGGCTTTCATTACTTTCTACTTTTGCAAGAATTTGTCCTTTTTTAACGCTTTCTCCAAGCGATACATGAACTGATTGAATAACGCCGTCAAAGCGTGCACTGACTTCATTCTTGTTTTTAGGATTAATAACAATTTGCCCATACAGGGTGACTACTTCCTCCATTGTTTGTGAGCCTGCAACACTTGTCTGTAATTCAAATGCTTGGGCAATATCAGGAAGAATCTCTGTACGACCTTCAAAATTATCGAATTGCCAAGAATAGGCATTACCTTCGTGCTTAGCTTCAACTGAAACCACAAAAGAATGGGGCTCATAGATTTCAGTATCCCCGCGAAGAAAGTCGCCTTGAGGTCGAAATTTGATGTTATCCACCTTGTTACCTAATCGCGTTAAATTGATTTGTAATTCAACTTGATCAGGGGGGACCGGTTGATTGTTATTGGTCACCCACACTCGGTATTCCGGAGGGACACCTGTTTCAAATATCGAAAGTTCTAAGGCAAAATCACCTTTTGTAAGCATGCGTCCACCGTGAGGGCCTTTCTTGACTTCAGCTTCATCGTCGTGATGATTATTTTCGTTACCATGTGCTGAATGATCCGAGACGTCATGGGGATCACAACCAAGTATAAAAGTACTCAGCAATATGAATTGAATCGTCTTCAATAAATTTTTCATAATTCTTCTCTTTCGTTCAACGTAAGTGTGTGATTTTTTGGCCAGTCAGGCGTTCCATTTCGATCACATGTAAATGCGCGCTGGTCATGGCATCTACTAATTCGGAATTAGCTGCGAGTAATTCCTTTTGTACAATTTGCCATTCTAAAAAGCTGTAAATACCACGTTCATAAGCTTTTTTTGAATCGTCTACAGCTTGACTAATATTAGGGATGACTTTTTCGCGCAATGCAGTGGCACGATGAAAGCTATGTTTGAGTTCTTCGTATAAAATAAATAGCTGTGTTTTAATTCTGACATCAACTACACGCGTATCTGCATCTATTTTTTCAAGTGCTGCTTGTCTCGCCGCTATTTCACCTTGATTACGGTTCTTGTATGTGAGTGGTATGGTTAATCCCAATACCAGTGCTTGATCATCTTCTTGTTCAAAACGACGCACGCCAGCTGATACACGCCAGGGAGGTTTACTTTTTGCATTTGCAAGATGAAGTTCAGATTCATTGAGTCGGCGTTGTGACAATAATTCTTTAATTTCTGAATTACGATCTAGTCGTGCTATGAGTGTGTTAAAAGATTCTGTTTTTGGAAGTGTCAGTAATTTACCTTCTACGTGCGTGAACTGTGGTTCTGTTTCACCCCATTGTGCTGCCAGACGTCGATATGAGGACAGTAACTCATGATTAATATCTTCTAACTCAAGCTCTTTCATTGCTAAGTCAGCTTTTGCACGAGCAAGTTCTGCGCGTGGAGATTTGCTTGCATTCACACGCACCTTCACCGCGTCAACAATCGATTCAGCTAGCTTCACTGCATCTTTTGCATAGTCATAACGCACTTGATTGGATAAACAGTCTAAATAATATCTTGCTGTATTAGCAGATTTATCAATACGCATGGTTTCTACTTTAGTGGTGGCGAGCGATACGCTAGATGTAGCTACATCGACATAGCGTTGGCGGATACCACGTTCCAATACCCACCCAAGACTTAATGTAGTTTGAGCAGCATTGATGTTGCTGTATGTCCCTGTTCCTAAGGCGTCTTCAACTTCAAGATTTAATTCAGGGGAAGGGGCTAGTTGCGCTTGCGCCAGTAAGCCTTCTTGGATTTGCACATGATATCCAAGTGCGACAAGCTCTGGATTGTTCTCCAAAGTTTTAGCAATAGCTGTATTTAAAGTAATTATCTGTTCGGCAACCACTGCCTGTGGGCTTGCACAGATAAGTAAATAGACTAGTAACAGCCTGCTGTTCCATGATCTCAATGTATTAAACATTGCGTTAACCCCCGCTTTGCTCGTATGTGAACGAGTAAAATCAATTACACAACGTTGTGCCCCAATAAATGGAGTCTCGTGTGCTTAAAGAATGTATTGATTAACGGGTAATAGGAGGGCCGCGTAGAACGGGGCGTAAATAGGCGTGTCGTTGAGAGAGGGTGTTATTGAACGATGGTGGCCAAACTACAATGGTTGTAGTAACAGATAGTATTAAAGTTAGAGTGAATATAAGGACATTCTGAATCTGCTTGAACCAGTTTCCACTCAATTCAAACAGTGAAACATCGATATCAGTATTATGGTCATGACCATGTCCGTGGTCTTCTAGATCAATCCCATGAACATGAGAAACATGAAGGGCATTGGAGTGCCCATCTATGTTGATATGCAAGTGCAGCCCACTCCATTGTACGAAGAGGAATGCTATACATAAATAGACGGCTACAAAGGTAGTTTTTTGACGCATATTGAAATCCTAGCCAATATCTCATGTTCTGTCTATCTAGAATTAACGGGAATCCGATAAAATTGACAATGCAAGTGTATATTTGGTTGCGCTACAATCCTATAAACTTTACAAATTAAATATTTTATAAATGTATTTACTAGTAAAAATTATACTGACAAGCGCAATCATTGTGCTCGTCTCAGAAGTGGCAAAGAAAAGTACACTTGCAGCCGCATTGCTGGCTTCTGTTCCATTGGTCTCTATTTTGGCCATTACGTGGGTTTTTGTAGAGACAAGGGATATAGAAAAAGTATCTCAACTTACATTCAACATTTTTTGGCTTGTCTTACCCTCATTAGCATTTTTCATTGCCCTACCAATTTTTTTAAATCGGGACTTTAGTTTTCTAGTTAGTTTAATTTCTTCAATAACAATTACAATTATCCTATATTTCGCATTTGTTGCCTCTTTAAAATATTTTGGCGTTAAGCTGTAAATAGTTGTCCTCAATGAGTGAATGTCCGTTTTGGGTCGAAAGCGGTCATTGATGAATAATATAGTTGGACTCCCAATTAAGCTCGGGATGACTTAGTGGGTTCGCTTTATAACAAGACAAACCAGATGGCCGTCTTCGCGGAATTGGAAGGTCGTTATCGATTTGTGTAGATTGGCTAGTGTTTCGCCCTCACTTTGGAGCGTACAAGACTTGAAGAGTAATCTACGTGCTTGTATCGACCGTCTTTTCTGCAGGTAGTAACCGACTCACCGCCAATTCCCCAGTTATCTGTATCAACTTCATCAATAATGACAAAAGTAGTTTCAGGATTTTTTCCTAATTCGTCTTTGAGTAACTGAGTAATACCGGCAATCACGGCAGCTTTTTGTGCTGCCGTGACGCCTTCGCGGGTAATTTTTACATTTACATAAGGCATATATTCATTCCTGCGTAGGTTGAAATATTACAAAAATTTAGTTGTGCTTAACCTTCCATAATATTGGCTTCGACTATATTGGTAGCAAAATTTTGGTACTGACCTTCGAACTGCTTGGCCATGCTGTCTGGGAAGGCATGAAAGCTGCCGTTGTTTAATGCAGCAATAATACTGTCCGCGACTACTGTCGGCGATTCGGCTATTTCTTCCAGGCCTGCTTCCTTGCCCATGTCGGTAGCAATAGGCCCGGGGTGTACGCTAACTACCTGGGTGCCCTGTTCGTTCAGTATTTCACGTAGTCCTTGTGTAACAGAATATGCAGCGGCTTTAGACGCCGAATAGGTAGCAAATGGTACAAAGTTTCTCATCGAAGCCACTGAATTAAGCTGCACGAACGCACCGCCACCATTGGATTTTAAAATTGGCGCAAAAGCTTGCGCGATTCTGATCAAGCCCCCAACGTTAACATCCATTTCGTAATTTAATGCTTCAACCGCGTTTTCCTGCAAAGGGCCGGTAGCGGTTAGAACTCCTGCATTATTTACCACAATATCAACGTCTTGTGCCTGTTTGGCGGCATCGACGATCGTAGCGGGAATACTCATATCCATTTCAATTGCCTGCACGCGATCACCGTATTGGTCAACAAGTGATTTTACAGAGTCAACATTTCTGACTGCTGCGTATACTTTTTTAGCTCCTTGTTGTAAAAATGATTCTGAAATTACTTTACCGATGCCGCGGTTGGCGCCTGTAACAAGTGCGGTTTTGTTTTGCAGGTCGAAATTTTTCATCATGATTTTATCCTTTGATAGTGATATTAAAGTCGATCTCCACCAAGATTGAACTCAGATGGAATGTGTTTCCTCAAGAGCAAGCTTGCGGTTTAATACCCCTTGTGCATTTAGACGCACAAGTTGGTGATAGCCTCCGATAGCTTCGTTATCGATAAAAATTTGCGGTACAGTGCGTTGTTGAGAGCGCTGCATCATTTCGATAGTACGTGCTTCGTCATCCGTGATGTCAATTTCTTGATAAGCAATCCCTTTCGATTGCAACAATGATTTTGCACGCTCGCAAAACGGGCATTGTTCTTTTGAATAAACCTCAACATTTTTCATTTTTTTGCTCCTTTAAGTCAATATGCCCAATAAATCTTGAGTATTTATCCTAAATGTATCTCCGGTTTTTACGTATGAAAATTCAATTCGGCGGTTTGGTTGAATGACATAAATTGCCGCCACCGGCAAAGGTGCTTCTCTAGGATCAGCCCGGCGATCTTTCTGGGCAAATTCTTCATAATATTCGTTTATACTGTCGGTTGGTTCATGCACAAGTCCGTACTGAAAAGCAATGCGATTACCCACATCGTGTAAAATATCAGCGTCAATTTTTTCGCACTGACTCCGGTGGGCCTCTAGTGCTTTACTGTGTGGTGCAATCACCATTAATGCAGCTTTGTGCCTAGCAAGGGATGGGCGTAGCTTTCCAAGTTCACACAAAATATTCTGATCTTCGATTGTTTCATTTCCGTTAACAAATGCTAATACAAGCGGTCCATTGTCCAGCTGATCGAAGAGGTTGATCAGGTCACCGCGTTGGTTTACCAGGGTGAAATCTTGTGCATTATCTTCGATGCGTGCCATATGGTGGCGAATTTGCCCTAGTCGCATATCGGCAAGCAAATTGGCGTAATCTCTTGGTAATTCAGTATGTAAATTCATGGTGCTAATCCCTTTATCTAGTCTTTAAGCAATTTCACATTGTTGCCGTTCAACAATGGCAATTTCTCTCGGGCCGACGTCTTGTTCGAAAACGTAAACGCGTTTAATGAGAGGAATAATGGCTTCTTGCTCCGCGTAGCTTTGATTCTGATCCAGATAATTTTCAGTCAAATCAAATTCACTCATACTATTGTTTCGGTTTTCGGCGATTATAATTGCAGCGTTGCCAAGCCAATCACAGTAGGCCGACTCGGCTTCTGCTTGCTGCATGGTCATACTTAAATTTATTGCTGCGACTAAAAAAATTAATGCTTTCATTTGAAACCTTCTTTTAAAAATGGAACATCCTTGTTCAAAATTCTTCCTTGCTACAGGAGTCTCCACAGAGTGCAATTAAGATTGACCGTCGTAGTTCTGCTTGAACTGATCTACGTCAACTACAGTAACTGCATCAACTACATAGTCCTGGAATCGATCAAGAGGACCTTGCACATTAATCTCTAGCTCAATGGCTTGGGTCGCTTCCCAATCATTCGCATTCATATGTTGGCCAATATTGTTGATACTCAGACCACCATTAGCGGCGGCAATATTTGTGGCGGCAAATAGTGCGGTGGCTACGATAGTTTTTGCTTTCATGTTATTTCTCCTAAAAATTGTTTATGTAAAGTAATATCGTTGATTCGTTTGATTAGGGACCAATCGGTCAACAATGGGCGTACTATATAGATTAGGAACCAAACGGTCAACAATATTTATATTCAAAGATTTTTATGGAGTCCATAAGATTAGTTTATTGACCAATTGGTCAATAATCGCTATGCTTGTTTCAAGGTAAGTTATAGATGGATAGTTAGATGCCGCGACCAAGAGAGTTTTGCGTAAACGAGGCGCTGGACAGTGCCATGGACGCTTTTTGGAAAAATGGTTATGAAGCCACCTCTTTGTTTGACCTTATGGAGGCTATGGATCTGCAGAAGGGCAGTATCTATAAGGCATTTGGAGACAAACACAGTTTGTTCGTCGCCGCTTTGCAGCACTATCTTGAACAAGCACATATGTTTGATCAATCAGTTTTAGAAGACGCCAGGTCACCGAGAGAAGGAATTCGAGCCTGGTTAAATAGAGATATCAAGCAAAAATGTGGGGACGACATGAAACGTGGTTGTCTTATGGTAAATGCACTCACGGAGCTGGCCTATAAAGATGAGGAGGTCGCTAAAATTATAAAGACACATATTGCGGATTTATCGAAATTACTTACCAGGACGATTCAGCAAGGCCAGGATATGAATCAGTTTCGAACGGATATCAGTGCAGGGGAGCTCGCGCAACTTCTTATTACGCATTTGTTTGGATTGGCAACCATGGGTAAGGCGGTCTCCAGTAAATCATCCACTCTTCAGGGGAATAAAAATATCCTGATGTTGCTTGAAGGCTGTGTATAAAGCAGGTTTATTTTTTTATTGATCATTCGTCCTTATCAGACCATACGGCATATTCATTGCCATTTGGATCACTGAAGTGAAAGCGACGCCCTCCAGGGAACGAAAATACAGGTTTTATTATAATGCCGCCGGCACTTATTATTTTTTTCAGTGTTTTTTCCAAATGGTTACTATAGAAAACAATCAATGCGCTTCCATTTTCTGTTGAGGTAGAAATGTCAGAGCTGAAAAATCCACCGTCAATTCCTTCATCTGAAAATGTACAATAGTCGGGGCCATAATCTACAAAGGACCAACCAAACACCTGACTGAAAAACGATTTCGTCGCTTCAATGTTTTTTGAGGGGAATTCCACGTAGCTAATTTTTTCGTGTTGCAACATTTTTTATAAAATTAGAGCAGAGATAATTTATTTCTACCTGCTTTTGTTTGCAAGTGTCAAGAGCACTACATCGTTGTCGACGGGTTGACTAATTATGCAGGGATAAAAAGAAAGCCCGCTGTGGATCGGCGGGCTTTCTAGGTAGGCTCACTGACTGTGTGCGTTGTTCCGACTTGTCGGCTCGTGCTAGATAATTAATGACTAAGGACTTATTTGTTTGCCTTGCCTATTGCGTTTTGTCGAACTGCACTGGGCCGGGCCATGTCTATTACTTGCTTTTAGCCTACAGTCACAAGTAACAATAAAACAACTGCAACAACCACACTACACTTCAAGTCAGTGAGTTACAAAAAGAAGTTTTCTATAGGCTCTATTGAGTGAATTGATCCGCGAATTTTAATAATTTCTATGTGGTTGGGTGGTGACGAACGGAGGTTTGATTTCGATCGTGTTTACCCTATCAAGTAATTTAAACAAAGTGGTTGTCTGTCGTTTGTATGTCTATAAAATTATTCAAAATATCTGTACCAGTTGCACAAAATGTTTGCCAGCGAAGTAGTAAGTGCAGCAGGCGCGCAGTACCTGGGTGCTGGATTAAAATACTGCAATCCAGAGACCAAAATTACTGGTTACAAAAGCGATAAATAGGGCACATTCGCTCCAGTATCGGCAGACTGTTGAATGGTTAAGGTATTTCCGGTTTTTCATGGTGACTGTCTCCTGCAGAAGTTAATAAAAGAAAGTGTTTGAAATTTTGCAGGGGCACTATGAGGTGCAAATTTTTCATCAATATTTCAACGGGATCAGTCTGGATTAGCGGTATAAAAAGATCGATGAATGGGAAAAATAGTCTGCGTTAGAGAATTATTTTCACATCGTGAACGAATGATTTGTGCTTCTTTTCAGGTGCGTGCAGCAGAGAAGGAAAAAGCATGAATTGAAGAAATCAAAAGAGGCGAACAGCGCAACCTGATTCAAATCGCTCATGTGCATTAGGGCGTGATTGTATCGGTACACTAAGTGAATAGACGCAGACTCGCTTATGCCCTGGATAGACACGAGATGCGGGCTAAAGCTGCAATAGAGCGTTCATCCTGCGCTAAAAATTCCAGTAATTCTAGGCGGTTACCATTGCCCAGCGATTTGGCGACCAGCGCAAACTGGGTAAATCAATTCATTCCTGTCGACTATCCTTTGACACCCAATAGATCTTAAATGCTTTATAATGGTGCAACACGTTTATGCACGGAAGGTTTAACCGTGATCGATAGGTTTTAACTGGAGGTGGAATGTGACAGAAGAAGAATACAGTGGGGTTGTCAAAGAGTTCCTTATTGCTGCGGGTGTTAGCGCGGTAGCGTTTTATACGTTTGTAATATTGGCGTTTATTTTCGACATACACTAAAGAAGTAAGCCGAGAAAGAATGTAAAGCCTGCTCGTCATGTGTGGTGCCGAGGCGGTGCGTTTTCGCGCACGTTCGCACACCTTTGGAGCGGTTGAGTACGCTTTTCACTTTCAACTCATTGATTTTGTGGTGATGAAGAGTTGGCATGCGGGTTGCAAAATGAATTATAGAAGCAACGACGTATGATCTGGAGGTTTGCTATTATGGGAAACGCACTCATTTTCACACTGCTGATTATTTCTATGATGGGCCTGCTGCGTGCCACACCAATCGATTCTGCCGTAGTGTCAGAAAATGCAGTAGCCAGTTCCATATCCCTGAATACCGATATCGAAATGGAAGCGATGAAAACATTGGGTTATCAGGTAGCTCATCAAACGGCAGCCTTTCCGTCTGATAAATTTGCCATGCCGGAGCCGTATTCCTCAGAACAACTGGTTATTTATTCCTTGAGGGTACGTTAACTTTTGATGGGTTTCTCTGAATTTGTAACTAAAGTGAATACACTAGCAGCAAAGGGTATGTGTTAACTATGTCAAAAAATGGCGCGAATCAATCGAGTGATAAAAAGGTGATGGTGGCTACCAGGGCTAATGGTGTCAGCGCAGAGACTGGGGTTGCGCAGAGTCGACTGGCGGTATTTATCGATCATCCGGATAAATTGGATTGTCTGAATAAATTCAGAAGAAGAAAATAGACTTTGTGAGCACAATGCAATTGATGCGAGCAGAATAAATTAATTACCCGGTCAATTCTGGATTGCTGTTCTGATTCACGTCTTCCTTGGTAAGATCAATTTCCTCCATAATCGCCAAAGTAAATTTGGCATGCCTCAGATCCTGATTCTCCTCTGATCCCGCGAATAGTTGTTCACTCGTCTGAATATACGAGTACATTCATTGCCGGCATTTGCTTGCCATGACTGACTTTACCCGAGAAATTCTGTTTGTAGTTACTATTCGCAGAAGAAAATTATCGTAACTGCATCGAGTCACTTAATTCCCACTAAAACTCTAGCGCTTCAACATGGTATTCTTGAGTTATGTTTTCATTGATCACCACAATGTTTTATATGCTGTCTGCATATATTGCGTTTCTTATTGGTTATTCTGCAGATCTGCCGCAAGTGTTAGTATTTTTTGTACCCGTGGGGTTTGTGTTGGGTTATTTGCTGGATCGTTTATCCAGTGTAAAGAAAATTTGGGCAGATGATCGATTGCATATTGTAAAACTCGTAGGGCAAATGTATGTTTTCTTTTTCTTTGTCGCAGTGGCTATTTTTTTGGTTGCACAATTCCTGGCATCGCGTTAAAGGATGAATAGTTGAAGACCTATATTGGCAGTTGTTTGTGTGGTGAGGTGCGGTATGAGATAGAAGGCCAGCCACTGGCTTTTTATCATTGCCACTGTCAGCGTTGTAGAAAATTTTCGGGCACCGGGCATGCATCGAATATTCGTATTGATGCAAATATAATTAACTGGGTTGCCGGCGGCGATCTGGTGAAACAATATAAGGTCCCTGAAGCGGAACGATTCCGAAATGATTTTTGCAGTAATTGCGGGTCACCATTGCCGCGTTATTTTGAAGAGGTCGGGTTTATTGTTTTGCCGGCAGGGACTCTGGATACCGAGCCTGAGATTAAACCGGATGCGAGAATTTTTTACGCTTCGCGTTCAAGCTGGAGTTGTAGTGACGATCTCGCAGTCTTTGAAGAGTACGTCACTTAGGAGGGCCATTGTCTAACGTTATTCCGTTTAGGAAACCTCCCCGCAAAAAACTGGGTTTATGCCAGCACGGACACCACAAGTGGAAAGTCGTTAAAGAGAGTCAGTTTGATTCGCAGCAAGGGAAACTGGTCACAATTTATGAATGTGGCAACTGCGGGAAACGTAAAATCAAGGGCGTATAATCTTTCTGTCGAACCGCTGGCAATCGATCAAAATTACTGGTTTGTTTATAATTGGTTTAATATTGCGGTTAAAATCGGCTAAGTTGCAGCTAAAAATCACGAATTGCGGTTCACTCTACCCCTCTCTGGATAGTTAATCATTTCAGGCCGCTTGCGGGTTGCGGCCTTATTCCCCCCTGCATTATAATTTCCCGCCCTCCGGGAGCAGAGCAGTGTTACCTAAGTTGTGAATTTATAAAGGAATTTAGGTAGATAGCATCCGGCACGTGGATGTGTACCTGGCCCGTTAGTAAAGTTATTCGGGCAACTATTTATAAGAATATGGATTTATCGGAAAACCTCATGCAGAAAAACTACCCGCCAGCACAAGGCCTATACGATCCCCAGTACGAACACGACTCCTGTGGTGTTGGATTCGTCGTGGATATCAAAGGTCGAAAATCTCATCGAATCGTAGAAAACGCGTTGACGATTCTGCAGAACCTGATTCATCGCGGCGCATGCGGGTGTGAAGAAAACACAGGAGATGGTGTCGGTATTCTTACCCAATTGCCACACAAATTTTTTGTGCGGGCATGTAAGGAATTCAATATTGAGCTCCCGGAGTTTGGACACTATGGAGCCGGGATGTGCTTTTTACCGAATGACGCAGCCCAGGCAAAACATTGTCAGAAAATTATTGAAAAAATTATTATCGATGAAGATCAGCAGGTACTGGGCTGGCGTGATGTTCCCACTGATGACTCTTCCGTTGGTCCAACTGCAAAAATGGGGGAGCCCAGCTTCAAGCAGATTTTTATCGGACGTGGCGAAAACACCAAAGATGAATCAGCCTTTGAGCGAAAATTGTATGTGATTCGCAAGCTGGCGGAGAATGCGATCTGGAGTTCCGATCTGTCTGAGAAGAATCATTTTTACATTCCTTCATTGTCTTATCGCACCTGCGTGTATAAAGGTATGCTTACGGGTTCTCAACTGGAACCCATGTTTCCGGATATCACCGAACCCGATTTTGAATCAGCACTGGCTTTAGTCCATCAACGATTCTCCACTAACACGTTTCCTGCGTGGAGATTGGCACATCCATTTCGATATGTTGCACATAATGGCGAGATCAATACGGTTCGAGGCAATGCAAACTGGATGCGAGCTCGCGAATCGTTATGTGAATCGGAATTATTCGGCGCTGACCTGAAAAAATTGTTTCCCATTGCAATTGAAGGTGGAAGCGATTCCGCAACATTCGATAACGTGATGGAATTTTTGCACATGAGTGGGCGACCTCTGCCACATGCAATCCTGATGATGATTCCCGAGGCATGGAGTGGTCACGAGACCATGACCCCTGAGCGTAAAGCGTTCTATGAATACCATGCATGTCTGATGGAGCCCTGGGATGGTCCGGCTTCTGTCGCATTTACCGATGGTGAGGTCATTGGAGCGGTTCTGGACCGTAATGGATTACGTCCTTCGCGCTATTACGTCACCAAGGACGACATGGTAGTGATGGCATCTGAAGTGGGTGTGCTGGATATTCCGCCGGAAAACATACTGATCAAGGATCGTTTGCATCCGGGTCGTATCTTTCTGGTGGATACCAAACAGGGCCGCATCATTGAGGATGAAGAATTGAAAAATGAATTTGCAAATGAGCATCCTTATGCCGATTGGCTAGACGAACATCTGCTGCCGATAGAGAAGTTACCGAATCCGAAGCAGATTCATGGCTCGGATAACGATACCCTGCTGCAACGACAGCAGGCATTCGGTTATACCCACGAAGACCTGCGAGTGTTAATGGCGCCGATGGGCGCCAAAGGTATGGAGCCAATCGGCTCTATGGGTACGGATGCAGCGCTGGCGGTGTTATCTAATCGATCACGTTTACTCTACGATTATTTCAAGCAGTTGTTTGCACAAGTTACGAATCCGCCGCTGGATGGCATTCGTGAAGAACTGGTTACACAGGTAGCAACTACGATTGGTCCAGAGAAGAACTTGTTGCAACCGACACCAGAAAGTTGTCGGCAAATCAAAATCCATTCCCCGGTATTAACCAACGAAGAGCTGGCACGCATTCGAGATGTGAATATGCCCGGGTTTAAGACGAAGGTGGTCCCCATACTTTATAACGTCGCGGAAGATGGAGTTGGTCTGGATAAAGCACTCACAGAAGTGTGCGCCCAGGTTGATCAGGCGATCGCGGAAGGTAATACAAATATTATCCTTTCAGATCGTGAAATTGATCAGAAGTATGTAGCCATTCCTGCATTGCTGGCAACGGCAGGTGTTCATCACCACTTAATTCGGAATGGAACAAGAACCAAAGTAGGATTGATTCTTGAATCCGGTGAGCCGCGTGAAGTACACCATTTTGCGGTATTGATCGGATACGGTGTCGGCGCAGTGAATCCCTATCTTGCCTTTGAGTCGTTGGGTGATTTGATAGGCAAGGGGCATATTCCCGAGATGGAACACGATACCGCAGTTAAAAATTACATTAAGGGTATCAACAAGTCGCTGATAAAAATTATGTCGAAGATGGGAATCTCGACGGTGCAGTCCTATAGAGGTGCACAGGTATTTGAAGCAATCGGTTTGAATAAGGAATTTGTGGATAAATATTTTACCTCGACAGCATCACGTATCGGAGGCATCGGTCTGGAAGAAGTGGCTGCCGAAGTCAGCGTGCGACATCACAATGCATTCCCGGATCGTCCTGCCAGGAGGCCTGATCTGGAATGGGGCGGCGAATACCAGTGGCGTCGAGACGGCGAGTATCACTTGTTTAATCCGGAAACAGTATTCAAGTTGCAGCATGCAACACGCTCAGGTCAGTACCAGATCTTTAAAGAGTATACCGACCGTGTAGATAATCAGAACGAGCACCTCGCCACCTTGCGTGGGTTGTTCGAATTTAATCTTGCGCAAAGTCCGGTTCCGATCGAAGAGGTCGAGCCAATTGACGTAATCATGAAACGATTTTCTACCGGGGCCATGTCATATGGTTCTATCAGTAATCGTGCGCATGAAACTCTGGCAATTGCCATGAATCGAATTGGTGGTCGTTCCAACACTGGTGAGGGTGGTGAAGATCCGGATCGTTTCACACCCGATGCCAGCGGCGATTTGCGACGGAGTGCAATCAAGCAGGTTGCGTCCGGGCGTTTCGGAGTTACCAGTGAATATCTGGTTAATGCAGATGATATTCAAATCAAGATGGCGCAAGGTGCCAAGCCGGGAGAGGGTGGTCAACTGCCGGGAACCAAGGTGTACCCCTGGATTGCGAAGGTGCGTCATTCCACTGCGGGTGTTGGATTAATTTCGCCACCACCGCACCATGATATTTATTCGATTGAGGATCTGGCGCAACTAATTCATGACTTGAAGAATTCCAATCCGGAAGCGCGCATTCATGTGAAGCTTGTGGCAGAAGTCGGTGTGGGTACGGTTGCTGCGGGTGTAGCCAAGGCGCATTCTGATGTGGTGCTCATCTCCGGATACGATGGAGGTACCGGTGCGTCCCCCATGAATTCATTGAAGCACGCCGGCTTGCCATGGGAGCTGGGTGTTGCTGAAACCCAGCAAGTACTTGTTCAGAATGGTTTGCGTGATCGAATTGTGGTGCAAACCGATGGCCAGATGAAGACCGGGCGCGATGTGGTAATTGCTGCATTGCTCGGTGCAGAAGAATATGGTTTCTCTACTGCGCCCTTAGTTGTTATGGGTTGCATCATGATGCGTGTGTGTCATTTGAATACCTGTCCAGTGGGTGTTGCTACGCAGAATCCTGAGCTGGTGAAGAAGTTTGGTGGTCAGCCTGAATTTGTAGAAAACTTCTTTAAGTTTATCGCCGAAGAAGTGCGTGAATACATGGCGCAACTGGGCTTTCGAACAGTCGATGAAATGATCGGGCAGGTGGATAAACTCAATGTCAGAAAAGCACTAGATCACTGGAAGGCAAAAGGTCTGGACTTTACTAATATTCTGCACAAACCGGTTCCGCATGCAGGTACGGGACTGTATTGCATAAAGGAGCAGGACCATGGTCTGGATAAATCTCTCGATGTCACTACGCTTGTTCCAAAATGTAAAGATGCGTTGGAGGATAAAAAGCCGGTAGATATTATCGTTCCGGTGCAAAATACTAATCGCAGCGTGGGTACGATTCTGGGTTACAACATCACCAAAAAGTATGGTGGCGAAGGGTTGCCTGATAATACGGTTCGATTGCATTTCAACGGTTCTGCAGGCATGAGCTTTGGTGCGTTTGTACCAAAGGGTGTGACTATGACGCTTGAGGGTGATTCCAACGACTATTTGGGTAAGGGGCTGTCCGGCGGCAAGATTATTGTATTCCCGCCAAGGCATTCGAGTTTTATTCCTGAAGAAAACATCATCGTTGGAAATGTATGTTTCTATGGGGCCACTGCCGGTGAAGCCTATGTGCGTGGTATTGCAGGTGAACGTTTCGCGGTTCGAAACAGTGGTGTGAATGCCGTTGTCGAAGGTGTCGGTGATCACTGTTGTGAATACATGACAGGTGGAAATATTATTGTTATTGGTTCTACAGGCAGAAACTTTGCTGCCGGCATGTCTGGTGGTGTTGCCTATGTTTTGGAAGACAGAGACAAGTTCAACATCAATTGCAACCAGAGTGATGTGGCTCTCGAAGGTCTGGTAGAAGACGAAGATATCGAGCTGGTCAGGAACATGTTAATGAAGCATGTCGAGTATACCAAGAGTTCGGTTGCGCAGAAGATTGTCGATGATTGGCTCAGTTACCAGCCAAAATTCATCAAGGTCATGCCGAAAGATTACAAACGTGTACTGGAAGCGATAAAGAAAGCAAAAGCAGAGGGAACTTCAATTGATGAAGCCGTAATGGAGGCCGCGCATGGGTAAGATAACCGGGTTTATGGAAATCGAAAGGTCCAAGCAACCTTATCGTCCGGTAGAAAATCGTATTCAAGACTGGAATCAGGTCATGGCGTCGTGGCAGGTTGATTCATTGAAAGATCAGGCTGCGCGTTGCATGGACTGCGGGATTCCATTTTGTCATCAGGGCTGTCCTCTGGGTAACCTGATACCGGACTGGAACGATCTGGTCTATCGCGATCAGTGGCAGGAAGCGATTAACCGTTTGCACGCAACCAATAACTTTCCAGAGTTTACCGGTACATTATGTCCAGCTCCATGCGAAGGATCTTGCGTGCTGGGAATCAATGATGATCCGGTCAATATCAAGGCCGTTGAACTTTCTATTATTAACAAGGCCTGGGAAGAGGGCTGGATTCAGCCGCAAATTGCACCAGTTAAAACCGGGAAAAAAGTAGCCATTATTGGTTCCGGACCTGCGGGGTTGGCGGCATCTCAACAATTGGCACGAGCCGGCCATGAGGTCACATTATATGAGCGTGATGACCGAATCGGTGGATTACTACGTTACGGTATTCCTGAATTCAAGATGGAAAAGAAGGTGCTTGATCGTCGTATGCAGCAAATGAAAGCAGAAGGCGTAACGTTCAAAACCAATGCAAATGTAGGAGTCAATATTGCGATCGAAGATCTGCGCAATGAATTTGATGCAGTCATTCTGACCGGGGGTGCATGTGATCGACGTGATTTACCGATCGAAGGGCGAGAGCTGAAAGGAATTCACCAGGCGATGGAATATTTGCCGATGCAGAATCGTCTATGTGAAGGCGACGCTATGCCGGATAATTTTATTTCTGCTAAAGGAAAACACGTTGTCATTATTGGGGGCGGTGATACTGGTGCAGATTGTCTGGGCACTGCCAATCGACAGGGTGCATTGTCTGTACATCAGTTGGAAATTATGCCAAAACCTCCCTTTTCGCGTGCAGAAGATAATCCCTGGCCTGAGTGGCCGCGTACGTTCCGTACGGCTTCGGCTCACGAAGAGGGAGTAGAACGGGTTTATTCGGTTTCAACCAAAAAGTTTCTAGGTGATGATGATGGAAGCGTTAAAAGCCTGGAACTGGTGAGAATGCATATGGTAAACGTTGATGGTCGCGCCACGGTCGATGGTGGGCGTTTGCAGCTGGAAGAAGTGGAGGACAGTCACGAATCACTTCCAGCCGATCTCGTATTATTGGCTATGGGTTTTGTTGGGCCAGAAAAACCAGGAATGCTTGAACAACTGGGCGTCGAATTGAATGCGCGCGGCAACGTGGTTTGTGATAAAAACTGGATGACCAGCGAAGAAGGTATTTTCGTCGCAGGTGACATGCAACGCGGTCAGAGTCTTATTGTCTGGGCGATAGCCGAAGGGCGTTCCGTTGCCAAGAGTGTTGATGAATATCTGATGGGAAGCACTGACTTGCCGTCACCGGTAGAGCCGGTTAGCACGGGTTTATAGCATTTCTTTTTGTAAAGATTCTGTCTGATCCAGTACCGCTATAAACGTATTATCAAAAGACGTCAGTTTTTTACTCCACCGTTTTTTCATGGTTGCGTGGGATTTGATTTAATTCGTTTTTTAACGCACTTGGTTTTGCGGGATCAAGTGCTTGAATGTATACCCACATTGCAATCAGGCTGCCAAATGCAAGTAGCATTATAGCGATAATAAAAATGCGCTGGTGTATTTGTGATCTCAATGTAAAGTTGTTTTTTGCTTGCCGCTAAAGTGCGATCTTTCAGTGCGCAAACACAGATCAGGAAATGTAGGAGAGTAATATTTCTGCTCTCCTACATGAGGGCTGTTTTTATGCGGCTTTTTCAGAAGAGTAGCCTGGTTTTCCATTGATTGTAGCAGAACCGGAAACGCTGATAGATCTAACCAGGGTATCAAGTATCGGGCATTGTGCCTCGACGGCATCAACTAAAGATTGAATATCTTCTTCGCTTGCAGGACTTTCGATAATTGATTCATACGAGATATCCTGAAATCCTGGTGGTATTCCTTTATCTTTTCCCATACCAAATAAGCCGTGCAAATCGAGATTGCCCGATAGTTTTACTTTGTAAGAAGTTAATTCAATTTCCATTGCGGATGCCAGAGCGGCATACATAATGCCTTGGCATGTGCCCAATGCAGTGAGAATAAGATCGCCAGGACTTTGTGCGGCATCACCTCCACCAAACGCTTCAGGCTCATCTACGGGGACCGGCGGTAAATTTCGAACCGTGGATGTACAGTGAACATCTCCATCCCATACGACCTCTGCGCGATATCTTAACTTTGCCACATTTGGATCGTTTGTAATCGCTTCTGCCAGGCCATCTACCGCTTTCTTTACCGTTGCTTGAGACATGGATCACCTCCTATTGGTTTTTAGGTCAATTCACAGTCCAGCTTAAATCTATTGATGGGAAATGCTAGTACATTTACTGTACTTGAGTGGATGTGCTGCCAGAATGTTGTGTGCTGGGCTTGTGTGCTTCCCGGCCATAGAGGTCATTCGCCAATTATCATGCTTCATTTTCATTCTTGGCTGGTTAATAGACTATCCAGGTTAGGTCCTAAATGTCTCAACAGATCCCTCCAGCTAATAATTCCGGCTGGTCTGTTTTCTGTGTCGATTACAGGAATACATGAAATATTGTATTTTCCAAATAGCCTAACCACATCACTAATTTTTGACTGTAAACTAAGAGTTATTGGCTCTCTAGTCATAATTTGATGTGCTTTTTTATTAAGGGTTGCTGCATCGCCATCGGTTTCTGCAGCAGTACCAATATTTGGACTCAACGCTTTAAACAAATCCCTGTCAGATATCACCCCGTATAGTTTGCCTCTTTCAACGACAAGTAGATGATGAAATTTTGTGTTGTCAAATATATCTTTTACGACTTTTAGGGAATCATCCATCTCGACTGTTACGATCGTGTCGCTCATTAGGTCATTAATATTCATTTATATTCAATCTGGGGTAATTTACTCAAAAAATCCGCTCAAAAGTGTATGTTTACACAAGTCATTATTTGAAGCGAATATACTTTCATGTATAACCTTATCGTTACTTCCACGATCTCGAATGTACCCGCATTGCTCCTATAATTTTTTGATTCCAGTCAACTAAATCGTGATAAATAGCAGTAATGAGTAATGGATAGCGAGGTACGCTTTGGGTCGTTAGCAGACATAGATAAACGGCAGCTCTGAGTTTGCTGGATTATATCTGCTTACGGCCAAAAGCGGTCATACACAGCCTCTACTGCTTAAAATAATGTAGTAAATAGACCATTTTTATATTTATAATAGAAGCAATGTTTATTGCTGCTTATAGGCGAAGAAATTAGAAATAATTTTAGGTTTCCATGAGCTTTAAATCAAAAAAAATATTCACCCTGTATTTGCTATTCGCATTAATTGGTTCTCAATTTGCGCTTGCACAGCATAGTATTCTTCATTTCGATTTACATAGCCAAACCACGCAGCAAAATTCAGATAATTCAGATTATGACGGTACCACTTGTCATTCATGCATTGCCGCAAAGAATTTAGCAAATGAGCTTATTCCACAAGCAGATAATTATTTCTTAATAGTAAAAGCAGATTTGCAGGCATTCTATTTGCAAGAATTTGCAAATCTCCAGTCACTTAACAAACCATTCAGTTCTCAAGGCCCGCCTAGAAATTTCTCTTAAAAAATAAACTGTTTATTAATTTTTAAAGAGGAATAGCTATGTCCAAACTCAATTTGTGGACAGCTACCGGATTGGTGGCTGCGTGTATTTTGTGGAGTCATAATGTTTTTTCAAGTGAACATTCTGAAGTAACCGAGTTAAGAAATGAAATTGCCGAACTACGAGGACTGTATGAAGATAAAATCAAACAATTAGAACAAAAACTGTCATCACTGCAATCACAACAAGAACAGCTAACGAAGCAAGTTCCTACTCAACAAGTCTCAAACACTCCGGCAACCAGTTCGCGCAGAATTTCATCGAACGATTTCAATCCATCAATAGGTGTTATTTTGCAAGGACAATTCAATAGCTTTTCGAAACGTCAGTCTGAATTTGCGGGGTTTGCAGTGGGTGAAGAAGGCGAACGTCCCCCGGAAGGTTTTGCCCTAGATGAGACGGAAATCAATCTTGCGGCCAGTATCGATGATAAGTTCAGAGGTAGTACAACAATTGCATTGGTCGAAGAAGACGGAACAGAAGTTGAACTAGAAGAGGCCTATATCGAAACTATTGGATTGCCTTTTGGCGTTAACGCTAAAGCCGGAAGGTTTTTCGCATCGCTTGGGTACTTAAATGAATACCATAGCCATGCGGATGACTTCACTGACCGTCCTTTACCCTATCGTGTATTTCTAGATAAACAATACAACGATGATGGAGTACAAACTACATGGATAGCCCCATTTGATTTATATACAGAACTAGGCTTTGGCTTATTCCGTGGTGCAGATTTTCCAGGTGGTGGCGCAGGTGACTCAAATATTGGTGCATGGAGTGCCTTTGGACGCATAGGCGGGGATGTAGGTGAAAATGCTGCTTGGCGATTCGGGTTATCGACATTACAAGTCAATGATACAGAGCGTTCCAGTAATGAAGATGAATTGGATTTTTTCGGTGACGATAACATTTATATCGTAGATGGCCGCTATATTTGGGCTCCAACTGGAAATAATCGTGAGAAAGAATTAATACTTCAAGCAGAATACTTTTTTAATGATGTGGACGGAACCTATGATGATCTAAATGTAGGAACAGGTCCTGTTTCTTATGATGAAGACCAGTCAGGTTGGTATGCACAGGGTGTTTATAAATTTCACCCGCAATGGCGTATTGGTGCTCGTTACAGTGAACTTTATCCTGGAGATGTCCCAGCAGGTTTAATTGGAAGTGCGTTGGATGATGAAAATCATGATCCTTACAGCCTTTCAGTTATGACCGATTGGACAAATAGTGAATTTAGTCGTTTGCGATTGCAGTACAACCTAGAAGAGCTTTCCGATGATAATCGTGATCATCAGTTTATTCTTCAATACATTATGAGCATGGGTGCACATGCAGCCCATGCTTTTTGATGAGGTGGCATATGAATAAATACATATGCACATTAATGTTCTCATTAATTTTTTCGACTCCATCATTTGCAAAATTTGATGTTTTTGCCTGTGCCCCTGAGTGGGGCGCACTGGCAAAAGAAATTGGTGGAGAGCACATTGACGTGTTTACTGCTTCAAAAGCTTCGCAAGACATCCATCATCTTCGCGCAAAACCCAGTTTTTTAGCGAAAATGCGTAAGACTAATTTAGTGTTTTGCACAGGCGCATCGCTTGAATCTGGCTGGTTGCCTGTTCTTTTGCAAAAAGCAGGGCATTCTAACGTACAACCCGGTCAAGCAGGGCTCTTGTTAGCAAGTGAATATGTGGAACGATTGGAAATTCCTGAATCAGTCGATCGCTCAATGGGTGATGTTCACAGTGAAGGGAATCCTCATATTCATTTAAATCCACATAATTTAATTCTGATTGCTGACGAGCTAGCCAAGAGGCTTGCAGCATTGCTGCCGGAGAGAGCAAATGATTTTTCACATAATTTAGAAAAGTTTAGAACGCGCTGGGAACAAAACATAAAAAAGTGGGAAGAGCAGGCAAAATCGCTGCGAGGTGAAAATGTTGTTGTCTATCATAAAAACTGGATTTACTTGCTGGATTGGTTGGGTTTGAATCGAATTACAACCCTTGAGCCAGTTCCCGGAATCCCTCCACGTATTTCTCATTTAGAGAGAGTGCTTGTATCAGTAAAAAATCAAAATATTAAAGCGATTTTGTTAACGCCGTATCAACAAAATGACGCTGCCGCTTGGCTCTCGGAAAATGCCAACATTCCTGTTGTTACTTTGCCTTACACTGTGGGCGGTAGTGAAAAAGCGAAAGACCTAGAATCATTATTTGATGAAACGGTGCGATTTTTGCTGGAAGTAAGGACATGAATTTATCAGTAGATCTTTTTGTACTTTTAATTCCAGCTTTTGCGGCTGGATGCCTTATTGCGACCACCCATGTGCCGCTAGGAATAGAAGTACTAAAGCGTGGAATAATCTTTATCGATTTAGCAATCGCACAAATTGCAGCGATGGGTGTTGTCATTGGTTACGTAGCTTTTCAGCATTCAGAACAAATTCAATCTCTCATTTTAGCTTTAGCCTTCGCATTATCAGGAGGAGGACTGTTTGCTTGGTTGGAACACAAAAAATTTCGACATCTAGAAGCAATGATAGGAGCAATATTTGTAGTTACTGCGTCCATCACGATTCTTCTTCTCTCCATGGATCCGCATGGAATTGAAGCAATGGAAAAATTGTTAGCAGGGCAACTCCTATGGGTAAAGTGGTGGCCAGATCTGCTCATTACATTTATTGTTTATATAGTAATTTTGCTAATCTGGTTTAAAAATCATACAAAAAGCTTACTATTATTTTATTTCATATTTCCTATCGCCATTACTTTCTCCGTGCAACTCGGTGGTGTGTATCTTGTATTTGCGAGCCTGATTATGCCTGCTCTTGGTACACACCAATTTAATGATAATTCAAAGTTATTCATTGGATACGGAATAGCACTTCTAAGTATTACTCTGGGATTAATATCTTCAGTAATCTTTGATTTTCCGGCAGGGCCAATTATTGTCTGTACATACTTTTTAGTATCGATTGCACTACTTTTAACTAGTTATAAACAAAATAAACGTAGCAGCTAAATGTTCGCTTTGGGTCGAAAGCGGTCGTCGAAGAATGGTCGATGAATAAAAATAATTATAAACAATGAGATGGCGATCAATCCTCCAATGTTATAGAAGCAAGCCCGCGAAACTTTCTAGCCTCCGTTTTTATTCATGCCGACATTTATTTTTCGGATGATTAGGCTTAAAAATTAAATAATGTGGCAATTTGTACTATTGGGAATTAGAAGTTGCAGCCTATAACATCCACACGCGTCACGTGATTTATGTTTTGTAACTCAGGACAAGTTGTTCGGTTTTTTGTAGTATGCGGTTTGATGTGGCAATTAAGCGGTGGATATTATCGGTGCCTTTAAGGGAAGTGCGCTTGCTGAAATCTTTAACCAGTAAGCTCAAAGGGTCGTATTGCCGGGCGGTGGATTGTTCTTGATAAAATACGATACCGTTCATTACACTCTGAAGTTCTTTGGTTTTGGATTTTTTGAGTTGCTCTTCTGCGAGGTCCATATCCAGATTCATAGAAGAGTATTTTTCCTTTGACAGGTTTACCAGGCGCTGTAGCACGCGCGAGTTGAATTCGTTAAATCTTTTTGATTGAAGAAACTTCTTATCCAGAGTATTCATGCTTATAGATACCAGTCCAAAGCTGTATATAAAACAGTCTGCTTGTCCCCCCAAAAACAACGATTGAGTGTCTTCGCCATTCATCTCTTCTGAGGAAAACATCTGGCATATTTCTGCGTGCAACTCTTTTGCCGTATCGTTACACATTTTAAAAAGTTCCATGGGCCCAATTTTCTTCAGCCAGCGGTTATTCAGAAAATTATTGAACCGGTAGATGCCAATAAAACTCGCGAATACCAGAATTCCCAATAGGATTGCGATGCCAGTTTGCTGCGCCGCGTTGCTTGTTACTTTAAATAGTTCGGGATCCAGATGTATTCTTAGAAACAGGTAACTGATCGTGCATAGACACGCAGCAGCAGTGGTGCGAAGTGGCATATGTATCGATTCCATTCTCACTGAATTGCCTTGTATACGCGCGCGCCGAAGTGTTGACCCTAAAGTTGCTCATTATAAGACCACCTGATGAGTATGGGATTTTTGCGTTGATAACTGGCTACAATCAGACGATACCCGCGATTTAATTCGCGTGGATTCAGTTGGAATGTGATTATCCGCTTGGCTTGGATTATTCTGAAGTGCCCAGTTGCATGGCGGACTGATCTGGATTATCGGGATTAAATCGGACAATGACTTCGCTGCCTTTCGGGTGCATGTCGACAAAATTTTGAGCGTTCTCTTTTGATGGGGTCCAGGTCTGGTTCAAAGGCGTGTTTCTGAATTCACGGCCTAGTGCTTTGTAGTCATATTCAAAATGCGCACGGTATAAACGCTTTGACCGGTTCATTAAGCCTGAAGCATTTTTGAATTCCAGCCTGGATTCCACGATTTTGCCTTTTACTACTTTCCAGTATGTTGGATTTCCTTTTAGATTTCTTGTGCCGACAAACTGATTTTCCGGATTCATTTTTCGTACCCAGGTACCGATAAACAGGATCAGCACAGCAAGGAATGCCAGAATAAGTCCGAAGTAAACAAACAATTGGTTAGTCGAAGACATAAACAGTCTTTCCTTCGAGAGTGCCTACATTAGCGATTTTTTTATTTTGTGTTTGTTGCATACTTTAGTATATCTACGACCTGCTCAGGTGTTTGTGCCCATGCCATTGCAGCTGCATCTACTTCCTTTAACGGATGAATGATTTCCTTATCATGCAGAGTGACATAGGGTTTTCCGAGTGCGGCACAAAATCCGGCATCAAAGGCCGCGTTCCATTGTTTGTATTTATCACCAAATCGAACGATGGCGATATCGCACATTTCAATCAGTGTTTTGGTGCGAATACCATTGACCTTGGATGACTTATGGTCGCGCCAGAAGTTGTCATTTTCCGGTCCCAATATGTCGCCGGCTGCATCGCTGGCTTCATGGTCGGTCACAGCTGAAGTAAATTCGATTGGCAGACCGATGGATTCAACACCCTGCTTAATCTTGTCTCGCCAGTCTGTGTGTATTTCTCCGGAAAGATAGACTGTCCATTTCATGTGCATAATCTCCTGTATAAATCATTAACGTATTGTGTATTTCTTGTGGGTTAAATCGCTTGTCCGAGCAATAAGCAACCAATCCATTATTCCCGGGCATTAGAGGATTGGTCGATCAGAAACTGTCTGCAGTCGTTGTAGTTACCTTTAAAAACGATGGTTCCCCTGCGTTTATCGATCTGCGATGTATACATAGGATCGTAATATTCCCTGACCAGAGGACCTAGCCACGATAGATGTGCAGATGGCTCGCCACCTTTCTCGTGTGCTTGTAAGGCATCCTGCATACAATTATGTAATATCGTCCAGCGTCGTATTCCTAGGCGTTTTTGAATCCGTAGCAGGCTGTCTGTAAGGTATCTGGAAAATTCTTTAAAAGCGATTTCTCGGTTTTCATGAAGATTGAGGAACTCCTGTTCCATGTTAATGACGTATTCTTGTAGCAACTGCTGTAGTCGGTGTTCAAAAGATCGTTCTATGATTACCAGGGGAGATACGCGCATTTGTGTGAATAGGCTTTTCGGAATATCCACACTGCCGATAAAGCGGCCCTCGTCTTCAAGAGATAAAATTTTCTGATTTAATTTGTGCGCCCGAAGGAGATCAATGGATACTTTATTTTCAAAGTTGATTTGGCTGCTTTGCGGGAGGGCATGGGCTCCAAAACTGGAACCGCGATGGTAAGCGGCTCCTTCGAGATCGATTCCGTTATCGAGTTCCTGAATTAGCTCTGTTTTTCTGCAGCCGGTAAGTCCGCCGACCAGGGAAAAGGTAAAGTGTTTTGGTGCGTTATCGAGTTCGGTGATCAGAAATTGTCGCAATGCCTTGTATCCACCCTGTACTCGCGTGATGTCAACGCCGGCCTCGTGTAGCCATTGCTGGCTGATTCTGGAGCGTAATCCTCCGCGAAAACAATACAAATAAGCATTTTCATGTTGCCTGGTAAATTCGACCCATCGTGAAACGCGTTCTTGACGCAGCTCTCCGCTTACTAAGTGATGTCCAGCATCGATAGCCTGTTCTTTTCCTTTTTGCTTATAGCAAAGACCGACATGATGACGTTCTTCATTATTCAATAGCGGAAAATTTTCAGCGGCCGGGAAAGCCCCTTGTGCAAATTCGATCGGCGCACGCACATCCAGCAGCCCCGAGCTGTGTAGCAGAATATTTTCGTAGTCCTGGCTTTCGGTGAGTTGCATAAACAGTCTATTCGGAAATCGGTTTCCTGATTACGACCAATTGGCTTTACCAATTGCAGGTTTCGTCCTATATAGGACTCAATCTCAGCCCATCGTAATAGAATAATTGAAAAATGTCACAGGTTAGAGGCGAGTTATAAATGACTGATCGCATAAATTTACTGGATAGCTGCCCCTGTTGCGGAGAAATGCTGTCTTCAGGGTTTGTGCTGGGGAAATAGAATCGGTTGCGCTGGTCTCGTTCACTAAAAGGCATCACTGTATTTCATGGGGTGCCTTTAATGAAGTTATCGAAAGGGTGCTGGATAAATTGGAGTAACTGGACTTGTGCTCCTCACGTAAAGGCGCAACGATGCGAGCACTGCCAGCTGGTATTGTTTAATTATTCAAACACAGATGCTGAGGAATTTAAAAATGAGTGGCGGGCAGGTCTGGTATTTGCTTTTTTGATTATAGTGCCGGTGGCCGCTGCGATGATTCTGTTATATAAGATCGTACTGGTGTCTGGGTTGCCATTAAATTTTCCAATGTTAGGGATTCTGTTTGGCTTGTTGATGATTCTTGGTATCGGCCTGCTATTGCTACTACATGCGTGTCAGTATTGCAACGAGCATGGCAAATAAAGAGCCAGGGTATTTAGACGCGAGTTCGAACTTACACAGGAGTGGGTATGTGCTGCATGGATGTAATCGTTGCTATTTAGTAATAATCTTTCTTATCTGACAGCTATTTTTGGTAGTAGAATCTGTTCTACTATGTAATATGAAAAATTTTGTTTGCCAATGTTGTTATCTAGGTTAATTGTCATAGCTTTCGTTTTGTTTGCGGCACCCGCGTGGCCAGAGAGTGCATTACAAACGTTAAATCGCATGCACTCATCTTCCTTGTTGTTAATTGATCATGTGGGGCGTCAGCAGATTGCGAGAAATTCTGAGCAGTTATTTGTTCCTGCGTCTACTGTGAAACTGTTGACGGCATTATGGGCGCTGAATCATTGGGGGCCTGACCATCGATTTTCAACCGAATTTTATATTGATAGGGTAAATAATATTCTGTGGGTGCGTGGTTTGGGCGATCCGTTCCTGATTTCAGAAGAAATAGATCGAATTGCCGCGCGTTTGCATCAGCTGGGGTTAAAAGATTTGCAGGGCGTAGGCGTTGATGCCCGTTATTTTGCCAAAAATATCTATTTTGATGGACAGACTGATACTACAAATCCATATGATGCATCGGTCAGCTCGCTGGCTGCTAATTTTAATACAGTGAACGTACGCGTGCGCAATGGAGAAATTGCCAGCGGTGAAAAGCAAACGCCACTTACGCCAATCGCCAGCAAACTTGCTGCAAATTTGCCGAATGGCAAGCATCGAATTAATCTCGGCCAGTCAGTACGTGGTGCGCAATACTTTGCTGAGGTATTGATTGCAAAGTTAAACAAGACCGGTTTCGTTGTCGAAAACAAGATAATGAGTGCACCGATACCTAATGATGTTGAGTTTTTATTTGCGCATAAAAATTCTCGTAATCTGAAGCAGGTAGTTGCGTCAATGCTGGAATATTCGAATAATTTTATCGCTAACCAATTGTATTTGCTGTTGGGTGTGGAGAGGTATGGGCCGCCAGCTCTGGTTGAGAAATCATCTAAAGCGCTGGCGGAGTACGTGCAGAGCACGTTCGCATGGCAAAACTATTTAGTTGTGGATGGGGCAGGCCTTTCTACTCGAAATAGATTAAGTGCGGAACAACTCATTGAAGTGCTAAAGAAGTTTGAGGTGTATCAAGACTTAATGCCGTCACAAGGCAAACACATTCGGGCGAAAACCGGCACGCTTAAATTTGTTAGTGCTTATGCGGGATATCTCTATAAAACAGAGGGCAGATCGAAATTTGCTTTAATGATAAATCAGCCAGTGAACTATTTTTTTCGAGAGCGTCTCGCGGAAGAGCTTTTGCGCTACTAGCCTTTGTACCCGACATGCCAATGAGAACCGTCGCAAAATGGTTTGTTTTTTGATTCTCCACAGCGACATAAGGTGTAATGGCTGGTGGGTACACCTTGTGAAAATGGTTGATCCACAAGTTCGATACCACCTGTTATTGCCAGCGGACCGTCTTTGATAATTTTTATTCCGGGTTGCGAAGGAATCATTGTATGTTTTTCTTCGTTCATCGAATAGCTTAGTGCTCCGGACGGGCATTGTTTGATTGTATTGATTATTTTTTCAGAGCTTTCAGCATTCGGGTGAATCCATGGGTTTTCTTTATGTCGAAAGCAGTTTGCGAGTTGGTCGGTACAATATCCAACATGTGCGCATACTGATCGATTGTCATGCACTGTGATCTGGTTGCCGGCATAGCTTGTTACCTTGTCCATCGTCTTGTCTGCTGTATTGGCATCCGAGAATCCGACCTTTTTATGTTCTCCATCACAAAACGGTTTTTTCTTGGAGCTGCCACAACGGCACAAGGCCATCACCGGTTTGCACTCGATGGGAGTGTCATTTGAATTTCTGAATTCGGACAAATTTTTAACCACGTAAGGTCCGTTTTTAAAACAGGCAATGGTCGGTTTCATGGCTTTTTAGTAAATTGGTCTTATGCGGAAATTAATCGGTATCTTAAGTTAGCTAGCTCTGCTTTTAGAGCCTTAATTTGATTTTTTTCTACGTCTGCAGAAGAATTATATAGGATTTTCTGTAGATGGCGGATAACAGGCATATAATTTGATTCCTTTACACCCTTAGTTTTACATATTCGTTGAACAAACTGCATGGGAGATTCCTGCGGATTCCGGTTGAAGCCGGAATCTCTCAGTGAGCCACAGAATGATTGGAAAAGTTTTACTGCGGGATGGGCGACTACTTTTCTTCGAGTTAGAAATATGGATAACCCTGCGAGTGCCAGACTGATGCCTGCGCCCGCAAGCAAAATTAAGCCTACCCTCCAAACCGTGATCTTGCCGAGTAATTTTTGTAACGTATCGTACTGTCTGCTGGAATCATATCCCACCACGAACATATTCCAGCGATGTTCAAACGATTCAAACAGATACATCAGTTGTGCAGCTATTCGCATACGTCCGAGTCGTACGTTTGTAAACGCTGATAATGTATCGCGTTCATTTTCGTCGATTGCAGCCTCCAGGCCCAGTTCGATTCTTTCAGGAGCAATGGCGGCGGTTGGATCAAAACGCTGCCATCCCTGCCCTGGTAACCATGCTTCTACCCATGCATGTGCATGGTACTGACGTACTACAACATGACCGGTAACCGGATTAACTTCCCCGCCCTGGTATCCGCCAACCACACGGGCAGGAATGTCTACTGCGCGCAGTATATAAGTTAAAGCGCCTGCATAGTGCATACAAAAGCCGGCCTGCGTGTCAAACCAGAACTGGTCAATACTGTTTCTGGGAGGAAGTGTTGGCGGCTGCAAGGTGTAGCGAAAGTTTTGGCTGCGAATTTCCTTGAGAATTTCTGTTATAAACTGCCTGTCCGTTTTGGATTCTGCGTATCGTTTTTTTGCGTACCGAATAACACGCGGATTATCTTCCGATGGGAGTCTTGTTTCTCGCTTGCGTAACCAGCTCGGCAAGGTGTGATCGAGGATCGCATCCGGATACGAATTTATAGAGTACTGTGTCAGGGTTGAGATGGGATGCTCGCTGACTATTCGAAAATCCCAGGTAAGTCCACTCTCGCTGCGTTTAGGGATGGCCAGATCAAGGCCAAATTGCCAAACTTTATCCGTCGGTTCCTGCAATATTTGATATGAAATTTTTTCAAGTCCATTTACGTTTGGGACAAAAGATCTTGTTATGTCGTCATTTGCCCAATCGACCAGATAACTTAGGCGTTTATTAAACGGGATATTTCCCAGTGACCAGGTCCCATTAGAATAGTTTGAGAACACCAGTCCACGCCAATAGAGTTCATTGGGTTGTGGCAAAGCATCTCTAAAAACCGCGCGAAATGCGATCTCGTCAGAGCGAGTTAACAGGGCAATCTCTCCAGGCGTCATTTCTGAACTTAATCCTGTACGGGCCGTACTTGCGGTAGGCACTGTCCAGAAAGGGGTAACACGTGGAAAGAAAACAAACAAAACCAGCGTAAGAGGCAACGACTGCGCGATCAGTTTGGTAGCGAGACTTGCAGAAGAAAATAAATTTATCCGCGTATGAAACTGATTCATACCAACCATTGCTGCAGTAACAATAATCAGGGCGAATAACTCGTACAGGCTGATGAGTATTGTCTGGCTATAAATAAATTCGGTAGCAATAATAAAAAAGGCCAGAAATATTACAGCATATGCATCCCTGCGCCTTTTTGTTTCAACCAGTTTAAGGGCGAACACAACAATCAAAAAAGAAGTCCATGTTTCCAGACGATGCTGCAACCCTTCCGTTGCAACAATAAGTATGCTGGTTGCCAGTGCAATTATTCCTTTTAATTGCCATGAGGGAAATCGTAGCCGGTCCTGAAAAATCAGCCAACGCCAGATCGCACAAACCAGTCCAAATATGATTATCCAAGGGGAGAGTTGTTGTACGTGGGGAATTACCACGGCTGCCTGTGCAAGCATAATCAGAATCAGGCTGTTTCGCGGGATCTGTTGTTCGATTCCGTGTGGGTCGCTATTTAGCGATTTTTCAGACATGTTGGTATAAAGCCAGTTCTCTGAGTATGTGTTCGAGATGAGTTGCGCCGCTTCCGGGTGGAATTTCCTTTGCAGGCAACCTCAGGCCGAATTCCTGATTGCAGCGCGAAGCCGTTAGAGCCAGACCGGTCAGGCGACTTAATCGATTTTCAGTATCGCCTTCCAGCTGGTACCAGTCGAGAATGAGCTGTGCGTCTTTATGTTCTGCAAACTGCTTGACCATAAGCTCGTCGCTGCGGGCATAATTACGCCAGGCAATGTGTTTGATGGGATCTCCCTCCCGATAGCTGCGCATTTCGTAAAAGTCATCATTGCCATCGGGCTGCGTTATCTCGCCTTCTGAATGGTTCGTGTCTATTTTTGTAACTGCATCGTTAAACAGGGGTTTTGGGTAGACCAGGGCTTTACATCCAAAATCTATCCAGGTCCAGGCGCGCAACAGGCCAAGTGGATAATAGGTTTCCAGTAGTAATCGGCCCGGTTGCATCCATCCGCGATGGGTTGCCGGCACAAACAAATGCAAAGTACAGGATTCGTCTTTGGTTAGTTGTGCCCATTGTTTCAAGCCTGCTGGCCAGCCTAGCTGAATGCCTTCCCGCGGTGACGCGTTCGGACGTGATATCTTAATTTGGAAGTTAATGTTTTCTTCGACAAAACCGGGTGTGCTCTGAATATATTGAAGTGTGATGTCTGAAAGATTTTTATAAGTATGCAGGATCGTAACCAGAAATAAACTGCCCAACAAAAAAGTGACTCCATAGATCAGTGAGTTCTGATAATTGATAGCACCGAACAGCAGTAACAGGAGTAACGTAAAAAAAACCAGCCCCGTCTTACTTGGGAAAATAAAAATAGAGCGTTGTGTGAGAGTGATCTTTTTTTGTGGCGGGATGCGTCTGTACAACCATTGCTGGAAATGTTTGCCAAATCGACCTGCGGTGGGGTTCGATAACGGTGATATGGAATTAAACGATGACATCAACGTTGGCGAGCAGCATCTGTGCAAGTGCCGTTCCGCCATGGCCAGTATGGTCTGCACTTGCTCGTAGTCGATGTTCGACTACACTGGGTAACACCGCTTGTACATCTTCTGGAATGACGTGGTCGCGATGGTGTACCAATGCCCATGCGCGAGCAGCGCTTAATAATGCCAACGCACCTCGTGGTGATAGACCGAATGCGAATTCGTTGTCGGTACGACTGTGTTGCACCAGTCGTTGAACATAGTCGACTAAAAGATCAGAGACACGTACTTCAGTTACAGCCAGTTGTAATTGTAATAATTCGGCTGCATTCAAAACAGCGGCTGAAGATTTTAGTACTGCGCGGCGGTCGCCGCCGGTGAGCAATTTTCGCTCGACTTCCGGTTCGGGATATCCCAGTTCAATTCGCATCAGGAAACGATCCAACTGTGATTCTGGCAGCGGGAAGGTTCCGGTTTGGGTTACCGGGTTTTGGGTTGCAATAACAAAAAATGGCTCGGGTAACCGCATTGTGTCGCCATCAACGGTAACCTGGTTCTCTTCCATTGCTTCGAGCAATGCGCTCTGTGTTTTAGGAGTTGCGCGATTGACTTCATCTGCCAGCAGGACCTCGGTAAATATTGGCCCGGGAACAAATCGAAAACTTGAGGTTGTCTTGTCAAACATCGACACGCCCACGACGTCACTGGGGAGCAGATCGCTGGTGAACTGAATTCGTTTAAAGCTAAGCCCAAGCATAGAGGCTAATGCGTGAGACAGCAGGGTTTTGCCCATTCCAGGGACGTCTTCAATCAGCAAATGTCCGCGCGCCAGTAAACATGCCAGGGCTAACCGAATTTGCAGATCTTTACCGAGAATAATTTCGCCTGTTGAGGTGATGACCTCGTCGATCTTATTATGCAGGGGATGATCATTTGCTGCGGTATTTCGGGCAGCAGAACGGGAAATCGGATTCACAGGTTTCATTGAACAAGATGCTTTCAATTGGTATGGGTTCAAACACTACCGGAAGAGCCAATCCACCGTCTATAGCGTCTGTCAGTCAATTGGTCGCGAAGACGCAAACTGAGTCCATGAGCAGACCACTGCGATAACGTGAGAGGGTACCCATTGGTACAGATTTAGCGTATCGGCATGACATCTGCGCCGGCCATTGAATAACTGGCAGGAATATCCCTAAGTTGTTGTTAATAAATAAAAAATTTATTGATCAGGCTGTTGGACTCGATCCTGTTCAGTTGGCTGGCTGAATTCCGAACTAATTTCTTTAGAGTTAATGGTTCACATGTAGTATCATCCGCGCGGCCAAAGGGAAGGGGCGTACCCACCTGAGATGTATGAGACCGCAGCGAATCAGGGGTCTCTTTAAAACTATTGAACACAAGATTATTGATATGAAAGATTTATCCAACTACCGAAATATTGGCATTTTTGCCCATGTGGACGCGGGCAAAACCACAACAACAGAACGAATTCTGAGTCTTACCGGGAAGATCCATAAGATTGGTGAGGTTCATGACGGAGAAGCGACAACCGACTTCATGGATCAGGAACGGGAACGCGGTATTACCATTCAGTCCGCTGCAACCAGCTGTGTCTGGGATGATCATCGCCTGAATATTATTGATACTCCAGGACACGTTGATTTTACGATTGAGGTTTATCGTTCGCTCAAGGTGTTGGACGGTGGTGTGGGTGTTTTTTGTGGATCTGGCGGTGTCGAGCCGCAGTCAGAGACGAACTGGCGTTATGCGAACGATTCTGCAGTAGCGCGAATTATTTTCGTTAACAAGCTTGATCGGCTGGGTGCGGATTTTTACCGTGTTGTTGGTCAAATTAAGGATGTTCTTGGCGCCAAGCCTTTGGTGATGACCCTGCCCATCGGTACCGAAGATGAATTTACCGGCGTAATCGATTTGCTTTCGCGCAAGGCCTGGATCTGGGACGGTTCCGGCGACCCCATGAACTACAAGATTGAAGATGTCCCGGCTGATATGGTCGACAAGGTCGAAGAGTATCGCCTGGAATTGATCGAGACTGCACTTGAGCACGATGACGATGCCATGGAAAAGTATCTCGATGGGGAAGAGCCTGATGTCGATACTATTAAGAAGTGTATCCGCACAGGAACGATCGCGCTGGACTTCTTTCCGACGTATTGCGGTTCAGCATTTAAGAATAAAGGTGTTCAGTTGGTACTGAATGCTGTGGTGGATTTCCTGCCCAGTCCTACCGAAGTACCTGCTCAGCCAGAGGTTGACCTGGAAGGCAACGAAACGGGCAATTTCGCCGAGGTAGATATTAATAAGCCTTTGCGTGCGCTGGCCTTCAAAATTATGGACGATCGCTATGGTGCATTGACGTTTATTCGTATTTATTCTGGCAAGTTGGAAAAAGGTACAACCGTACTTAATACTTTTACTGGAAAGACCGAACGAATCGGACGCATTGTTGAGATGCATGCTGATTCGCGCGAGGAATTAAGTTCTGCACAAGCAGGTGATATCGTTGCGGTGCTGGGAATGAAGAATGTGCAGACAGGCCATACTTTATGTGACCCAGATAATCCTGCAACGCTAGAGCCTATGGTATTTCCCGATCCCGTTATTTCGATGGCGGTCGCACCGAGAGACAAGGGAGCATCAGAAAAACTGGGTGTCGCACTGAGTAAAATGATTGCGGAGGATCCATCGTTCCGCGTCGCTACTGATGAAGACAGCGGTGAAACCATCCTCAAGGGTATGGGCGAATTACATCTGGATATCAAGATTGATATCCTCAAGCGTACTCATGGTGTGGAAGTGAATGTCGGTAAACCGCAAGTTGCGTACCGTGAAACCATTACTCAGCCAACTGAAGACAGCTATACACATAAAAAGCAATCTGGTGGTGCTGGTCAATTCGGCAAGATTGACTACCTGATCGAACCTGGGGAAGTCGGCAGTGGCTGGCAGTTTGAATCCAAGGTAACCGGCGGTAATGTCCCGCGCGAATACTGGCCGGCAATTGAGAAAGGGTTCAAATCCATGATGGAAACCGGCGTGCTCGCGAATTATCCTTGTGTGGACGTAAAAATAACACTCAATGATGGTGCTTTTCATCCAGTGGATTCTTCGGCCATTGCATTTGAACTGGCGGCCAAAGGTGGTTACAGACAGACGATGCCCAAGGCAGGCCCACAATTGATGGAGCCAATTATGAAGGTTGATGTATTTACGCCGGAAGATCATGTGGGTGATGTAATTGGCGACCTTAATCGTCGTCGTGGCATGATCAAGTCGCAGGAGCCAGGGATTACAGGTACTCGCGTCAAAGGAGATGTGCCATTGGCAGAAATGTTTGGTTACATCGGTGACTTGCGAACGATGACGTCGGGCCGCGGACAATTTTCGATGGAATTTTCACATTACAGCCCGTGTCCAAACAATGTCGCGGAGCAGGTAATCAAGGAAGCCAAGGAGCGTCAGGCGAATAAATCGTAAAGTCGTAACCGGGTTGTTTTTATCAAAGCCTCGATTGGTAATACTGATCGGGGCTTTTTTATTTCTACCACACGAAAATTTCAGTGGTATAGTCACATGAATTTTGTTTAGCGAGAAAGTTTGGAATGGCGAAAGCGAGAACCAAGGTAGTGCGTTTTCATGAAGTCGGTGACGCAGATGTTTTGCAGTTGGAAGAAATTATCGAGCGTGAACCGCGTAAAGATGAAGTAAGAATTCGTGTTGAAGCTATTGGCTTGAATCGCGCAGAAGTCATGTTTAGACAGGGACAATATCTCGAAGATCCCAGCTTTCCATCAAGAATCGGCTATGAAGCGGCGGGCACAATTGAAGCGATCGGAAAAGATGTTGAAGGTATTAATGTCGGAGACCGTGTCAGTACTATTCCATCATTCTCCATGGGCGAGTATGGAGTCTATGGCGAAACTGCGGTAGTTCCTGCCTATGCGATTGCTGCCTATCCTAAAAATTATACGGCTACGCAAGGTGCTGCAATCTGGATGCAATACCTCACTGCCTATGGTGCGCTTATTCATTATGGAAAATTGCAGGCCGAACAATTTGTTCTAATTACAGCCGCCAGCAGCAGTGTTGGTTTAGCGGCAATACAGATTGCCAAGGCAGTCGGTGCGCGTGTGATTGCGACTACACGTAACAATAGTAAACGACCGTTCTTGCTGGATGCAGGTGCTGATTATGTAGTCGTGACGGATGAACAGGATTTGGTCGAGTCTGTAACGGCGATTACTTCGGAAAATGGCGTCAACATTATATTTGATCCCATTGCTGGACCGATATTGGAGTCGTTGGCAAGTGTCGCTGCCTTTGGCGCAACAATATTTGAGTATGGTGCATTATCCGGCGAATCAGCAAATTTTCCATTATTTGCCGCGCTTGCAAAAGGCCTGGTTATTCGTGGTTATACCTTGTTTGAAATTGTTAAGAGTCCTGGTGCGTTGGCAGTTGCGAAGCGATATATAATGGAAGGCCTGGAGTCGGAAGCGTTAACGCCATTTATTGATCGAACATTCCCTCTGGAGCAAATTTCCGCTGCGCATGAGTATATGGAGTCGAATCGACAAATTGGCAAAATTGTTGTCACGGTCTAATGACAGATCCTGCATCTGCATGCTTCTGCCATTCCGGGCGATTGTTTTCAGATTGTTGTAATCCTTTTATTTCCGGCGAGCGTATTGCAGAAACGGCAGAGCAACTGATGCGGTCGCGGTACTCTGCATACTGCTTGGGCGATAGTGCCTATCTTAAGCGAACATGGTGTGACTTTAATCGTCCTGCCAATATTTCCATTGACCCGCATGTTCACTGGATTGATCTGATCGTCAAAAATACTGAATTTGGTGGTAAAGGTGATCAGGAAGGAGTAGTCGAGTTTGTCGCAAAGTATAAAGTAAACGGCCGCGCGTATCGATTACATGAGGTGAGCCAGTTTGTGAAGATGAATTCAGTCTGGTTCTATGCTGATGGGGTGAAGGAGTCGAGTCGATAAGGAAGTCAATAATCATTGTTGTTTCATTGTTTTGTCAGAGGGCGGTTTACCTCATTCTTGCCACGGTGGATCCTTTTTCCGCTCCTTTTTCCTGTCTTTTTCAATGCGCTGACGATACCGGGGTTCGCGCACCTCTTTTAAAATCTTATGTGGGGCTTTTCGCTTTTTCTTCATTCTTGTGATTGTGTAGTTAAAATGAGAAAATTGCTTATTGGCTGATATGAGTCAATATTAAACTCCCTTGCCCGGCGCTACGCTTAAGCATAAAAATTAAATGAGGTATCTAAATGAGACGGTTTACATTGGCGATAGTATATCTTGGATCGATTGCAATTGGTTTGAACGCAGCGGTTGCTGATTGGGATGTTGAATTAACTAATAATGTAATTGAACGAGGAAAGCAGGAATTTATCGATACCTGTGCGCTTTGCCATGGTGAAGATGCCAAGGGCGATGGCCCTCTGGCTTCCTATCTTACGATTGAAACACCCGATCTTACCCAAATTACATTAAAGTACGAGGGAGAGTTTCCATTTATTACTCTTTATCATGTTATTGATGGACAAAAAATGGTATCGGCGCATGGATCCAGAAAGATGCCTGTTTGGGGGGATCGATATAAGCGAGATTTCCGTTTTAGAAGAGACATGCAGGATGATCCAAGGGGCGATACCTATGCATTTGGCAGAATAATGGAGCTGGTTGTATATCTTCACTCGATACAGGAGTAGCCCGACCGCTCGGGGCTGCAAGTATAGTATTCATACTGTTTTATATTAGTAAAAGATTTGCCCGGTTGTTAAGATTGGCAAATGACTGCTTATATCTTATTTAAAATAGTACATATTGTCACCGCTATACTATCTGTGAGCGGGTTTATTTTGCGTGGAGTGTGGATGATGAATTCATCGCCCAGACTGCAGCAACGCTGGGTAAAAATAGTACCGCATATCATCGACACCTTTTTGCTGGTGTCTGCAATATTGCTTGTCGTTTTGACAGCGCAATATCCTGGCCCGGTTGCATGGATAAATGCCAAGATCGTTGCCCTAATCGCTTATATTATTCTGGGAACAATTGCCTTGAAGCGCGGACCAACCATGCAGATTCGTGTAGTCGCCTGGGTACTGGCGTTGTTGGTATATGCCTATATTGTTGTTGTAGCACTAACAAGAAATAGTTTCGTAGGTTAAAGACCGATTTGCTGGCCGCTGCCAGTCTTAGTTTGGTAGCTCAATCGCAGTTCCTAAGCCAGCATAAACAAAGTTATCCTGGAAAACCGCCAGGAACTCTTTTATGGCCGGTTCGCCAGTACAATGTCCGGGCGCGATATTTTTAACTTTGTATTTATCTTTTAATGCAGCAGCAATTGAGATAATGTTTTTTACAGGTGTACGCAGCAGATGGAAGCCCCCAAATATGTTAACGATATTGCTGTCAATGCGCGATGCCGCATCAACTATGTTCTGAATTCCCGGGTGAGAGCACCCAACAACGAGGACTAGTCCCGCCGAAGTTTTAAGTGCCAGCGTGAGTTCCTGTAATTCGAGTGTGCCGGGTGTGTTGGAAATGGTGGAGATAATAAAAATATTTGGAAATATTTCTGTGGTTTCATTTATCCGAATAAAGTTGGCTCCATCCCACGGTGAGCCGCTATTGACGTGATCCACGGTCTTGCCTGCAAATATTCTTAAATACTCGGGAAGTTCTGCAACTTGTGGGTAAAATTCTCCAGGCAAAACACTTCCGAATAAACCGAATTTTTCATTGGGTGTGTATACCGGTATATTTGGATGGACTTCAAAAAGATGGTTTAGTCCAGTCGTATGGTCGCCATGTCGATGTGAAATGACTGCAAAATCGATCCCTGCCAACTCGACATTAGCTGCAGCTGCATTTTCCCTGAAGATTTTCTCGTTGTTTCCAGCGTCAAATAAAATTCGTTTGCCGTCAAATTCAATGAATGCTGCAAAACCCCAGTCTTTCTGCATCTGCGAATCCTTGCTGAACGAGTCGTATAAAATCGTGATTCGATTGGTGCTGTCGCTGGCAACAATGGTGGCGAACGTTATTAACGTAATGCCAATCAGTATGGTAGCGACTTTTAACATAGTAATTTTGGCGGTTTTGTTGGAGATCTGCGCGGCTTATGTTTATACGGCCATGCATTCAACCGTCACGATTGAAGGATCGATTTGTATTCAGAGCGATTACTAATTTATCGTTTGAATGTCGAGTTTCCGCACTCCGGGCATTTGGGTATTTTTCCTGGTTTTTTGAATTGCAACGCATATCCACACTTGTCGCAGTATAAAGTACCCAGGCCGATAAACTCCCCTTCATGATACTCATCTGGCAATAACCATTGGTCCCGCAATTGCTTGAGTTCTACGATGGTTTGGTCTGCGGCGCGACTAAAGAGACTGAGCAGGGAGGTTTTGACAATGTCTTTTTCAAATCCCAGCCAGTTTTTTAAACCTTCTCCTGTTTCATCAATATGCTCGGCAGCATGATGTAAATCGCGCTTAACAACACCTGCCAGTTTGCTTGCTTCATCAGCGGTGAGTTCTTCCAGGGCGACCGCTTTATCTTTGGCTTTGTCGATTACATGGTGAATTTTCGGGCCTGCCGCGTCCTCTGCTTTATGCAGTTCGTCTACGGTTCGTTCCAGGAACAGTTCATAGGCTTCGCCAATCATGTTTAAAGGATCGTGAGGAGTTTTGTCTTTCATTGTTGCCTCCAAATTGGATTGATTTTCATTTCTCCTTTAGAAGTACCGCTTAAGTATTATACTAAGGCAGTATGCGGTTAATGATGCAAATCAAATTATACTTTAATTTAAATAAAGAATTCTTATTTGGCGAGTAATTGCCTTTGCCGTAGTGCCTGTTCATAGCGAGACTGAATGTCGTCATTTAATGATTTATTGGGTGGTCGTTCAGGATGGTACAGGTGGTATACTATTGCGCGATTGATTAACGGTAACCGCGTTGCTCCCGCAGATACCAGTTTAATTTCCAACTCGGCGTCTTCTCTACAGCGTTTGTCGCCTGCTTCGAAGAGACCGCCTACACGTTCAAATAGTTCTTTATGCAGGCTGAAATTAACACCCATTAAACGCCGTTCTGTTGGATGGAAGCCACGCGCTAAAAAAGTGGGCAGACGAATAGCCAGCAAGTATCGCTTGGATTCACCTCGAATCGCGCTTGAGATTATTGATTTAGTTGATGCGCGAAGCTTTCCAGACTGAATAAACTGTACGTCAATTTCATTACTAATATTCGGTCCCAGTCGAATGCGTCTGCCACACAGTACCGTATTGTTACGAGCTGCAGTTTCGTGGTCAAACACCCATTTTGGGTGTGGTATGGAATCGCCATCCAGAAAAATCAGGTAGTTTCCTTGTGCCTGATTTGCCGCCTTATTACAAATTCTGGATTTCCGAAAACCTTTATCTTCGTGCCATACATGCTTGATTGGCGTGGGTGATTTTGCATTCCACTTTTCTATAGTATCCGCGGTTTCGGTCGAAGAGCCGTCATCGGCAACGAGAATTTCTGTAGGTGGGGCGGACTGCATGGTTAATCCACATAGCACCAGCTCGAGCTCGCGGGGCTTATTGTAGGTGGATATGATTATTGAGGAACTGATCGACATGATACGGGTATTGATTACAGGCGAGTAAAAGGTTTTATGGTTTTATGTTTAATCGCGAATTTTAACTTTTTCCACCATAAGCTGATATACATTCTTTTCAGTATTTTCAGTTTTTCAACCAGACTTTGTGCAGGTTTTTTGGCATCTTTTGGTACATACCAGAAATTAAATCCTGTCCTTTTGACAAGGATGTAACCATGGCGCTTAAGGTACCGATGCTTGGTCAGGTACATATGCTTGTCTTCCAGAAGAATTAAAGCGGGACGATATTTTTCGATGTCGAAGCCCTTTAGTACTTCCAGTTCTGCGCCTTCGACATCGATTGAAAGCAGATCAACCGAGTTAGCTCCAACTTCATTCAGTAGTGAATTTAATGTTCGGCCTGGCACCTTCACTTCTATATGCTGTTTGTAATCAAAATCATCAATATTTTTTTCAATGCCTGCGTGAACATCCATTTCCTTTCCATCGCGAATTGGAATATACAAAGTGATTTCCTGTTCGGCTTCATTATCTACGCAGGCACAGGCAAAGCTTGTCGAAGCTGGGCGCTTTTCCCGACACATCGTCGCAAACTTGGGGTTTGGTTCCACCAGGATTCCTTTCCATTGCAATAGATTTTCCAGATGCCAGGATTGAGAAATAATAGCCGTAGGGTCGTTGGCTCCTACGTCAACAAAGTACCCTTCTTTCTTATTATCAAAATACTCGCGGATCAGTT